>Ga0070714_100000069_pt1 | contig 93567 bp, 90 predicted proteins | sample LARL83metaG_FD_65450 | JGI IMG/M metagenome (GOLD analysis project Ga0070714, IMG submission 65450) | Corn, switchgrass and miscanthus rhizosphere microbial communities from Kellogg Biological Station, Michigan, USA - LAR L8-3 metaG | ecosystem: Host-associated > Plants > Roots > Rhizosphere ... | reverse complement strand
GACGCGGCGCAGCAGATCCGGAGCTTTTATTCGCTCGCAGACTTGTTCGAAGTTCGGGCGCGGTCCATTCCACCGCAGATCGTCGAGTGTCTCGAACACGGGCACATCCAGCCGCAAAGTTGCTAGGGTCCGAAACAGCAGCGCGTCGCTCCAAGCCCCGAACAGCGACTCCGACAACACGCGTGCCTTGCGAATCGAGGGATGCCATTCCGTCCAATCCTTCGGGATGTTCTCCAAACGCGGATACTGCGACAACACCAGAGCTGCGCCCTTCGCGCCCCAGCCTTTTACGCCGGGGAAGCCGTCGGCACTGTCGCCGACAACCGCCAGGTAGTCTGGAATCGATTGTGGCGACACGCCGAATTTGGTTACAACACCCGCTTCGTCGCGCACGATATTTTGCCTGCGATCGAGTTGAACGACGCGGGATCCTACAACAGACTGAGCTAGATCTTTATCCGGCGTACAGATGAACACCTGCTTCACTAGATCATCTTGGGCGGCCTTGGCTGCGGCGGAGGCGAGCGCATCATCCGCCTCAAACTCGACCATCGGCCAGACCAGCACCCCCATCGCTTGCAGCGCCTCTTCAAGAATTGGAAACTGCGAGAGCAACGCCGGGTCTACGCCCTCGCTCGTCTTGTATCCAGAGTAGAGATCGTTGCGAAACGACTCGACGACATGATCGGTGGCTACCCCGACATGCGTGGTATCGCGCTCAAGCATCAAAAGAACAGAAGTCAGGACTCCGCGCACCGCGCCAATTTCTTGCCCACCCACGTCCCTCGAAGAGGGAACAGCATAGTAATGGCGGAACAGCTCGTAGGTTCCGTCGATCAGGTAAACATCCATGCGGCTCCAATCGCGTGTCGCACGCGATGGTACAGCATCCGCTGCAATGGAAAAAGGGCCGACCTTGGTTTAGGACGGCCCTTCTGCTGTTGGACGATCGTGCTAATTGAACGCTTAGTCCCCAGACGGCAACAGCATCTCCTCCGGACCGATATCAATCTTGACCGGGGTGTGTGGACAGTCGCCGAGAATGGGTTGGCAAGCCGCATCCGGACCGCGTTCCGGACGGGTGAGCGCCTTTTTCTCTCCGAACTGAGCAGTCTCGGTTGACTCGGCGAGCGCCATCGTTGACGCCAGACCGCCGCTGATCACCTGCTGCACCTGATCAAAATATCCGGTACCCACGAAGCGCTGGTGCTTTACCGCCTCGTATCCGTACTGGGTCTCGCGGCTGAATTCTTTTTCTTGCAGCCGTGAGTAGGCGGTCATGCCGGCCAATTTATAGCCACGGGCCAGTTCGAACATGCTCAGGTTGAGCGCGTGGAAGCCGGCCAGCGTGACGAACTGGAACTTGTATCCCATGCGCGCCAGCTCCGGCTGGAAGCGGGCAATGGTCTGTTCGTCCAGATTCTTGCGCCAGTTGAAGCTTGGCGAACAGTTGTACGCCAGCGCTTTTCCAGGGAACTGCGCGTGGATCGCTTCCGCGAAGCGCCGCGCTTCGTCCAGATCAGGATGCGAAGTCTCGCACCAGATCAGGTCGGCATACGGCGCGTAGGCCAGGCCGCGGGCAATGGCGGAATCGATTCCACCGCGAATGCGGAAGAATCCTTCCGAGGTGCGCTCGCCCGTGCAGAATTCGCGATCACGCTCGTCAATGTCGCTGGTCAAGAGGTTGGCGCTGTCCGCGTCGGTGCGGGCCATGATTAGCGTAGGAACGCCCATTACGTCGGCGGCCAGGCGCGCCGCAACCAGTTTTTGAACGGCCTCCGTTGTGGACACCAGCACCTTGCCGCCCAGATGTCCGCATTTCTTCGCAGAAGAAAGCTGATCTTCAAAGTGAACGCAGGCTGCGCCCGCTTCGATCATGCCCTTCATCAGTTCGAAAGCGTTCAGCGTGCCGCCGAAACCGGCTTCTGCGTCGGCGACGAGTGGGGCAAACCATGTCTGTCCGGGAGCGACCTTGCCCTCGGCATGGTGAACCTGGTCGGCGCGTTGCAGCGCGTTGTTGATGCGACGGCAAAGATTTGGAACGCTATCGGCGGGATACAGACTCTGGTCGGGATACATCGTGCCTGCATTGTTGGCGTCGGCCGCGACCTGCCATCCGCTGACGTAGATCGCCTTGAGGCCAGCCTGTACCTGCTGCACCGCCTGGTTGCCCGTCATGGCGCCCAGAGCGTTGATGTAGGGATCGGTCTGCAGAAGGTCCCACAGACGCTCTGCTCCCATGCGCGCAAGCGTGTGCTCAATGTGGATCGAGCCTCGCAGGCGCAAAACATCTTCGGCCGTGTACGGACGCTCAACGCCCTTCCAGCGCGAATTGGTCGCCCAATCATGGTGCATGGCATCCTGGGCAAGAGCATATTGCGCGGCGCGTTCTTTCTGGCTCATCGGATGCTCGATCTGTTGGGAAGTTGAAGTTTGCTTGCTGTGTCCGTTTCCGTTGGCCGACATGCTTTTTCTCCTTACAATTTGGTCTCAGGGTGAGTGGCTTAAGCCGGGTTAAATTCTCCGTTCACGATCATGGCTTCACTGATCTCGCGAGCGCGGCGGAAACGGTCCGCCTCATCTGGGGCTGCGTCTGCGGGAATATCGCCCAGCAGCCTGTTAAGTTCTTCATCGAATATCCGCGTGATAAATTCTGGCGTATGCTTCACGGCCCGGTCGTCGGCGTCTTTCACCTGGACTAAATCGCGATGCAGTACGCGCTGCGCGATCATCAGGCGATAGATGCGGTCGGTGGCCAGGTCTTCCATGTAACCATCAAGCAAACTTGCGCCGCGTCCGCTGAGAACGCCATGGCGGTACCGAATCACCGTGCGCACCGCAGCGCGCGTGCCCTCGACCGTGCGCGCTCCGACTCCTGTCGGCTGGGGCCGCAGATCGGGATAGCGGCTGGCGTTTCTCGGACGCGCTTGTAATTGGTTCGGGAAAGGGAACTGCGAGACCGCGATTGCGTTCTGGTCGGGATGTCCCGTCCAGGCGCCATCCATCAGACAGTCGGCTTCATTCTTCTTATCTTGTTCGAGGACGGCGAGGGCGCGGGCATTTAGCTCGGCATCTTCGCGACTCGGATATAAAGCAGTCATGCCGCCTATCGCCAGAATTCCGCGGTGATGGCAAATCTCGGGCATCAACTCGCGCAGGTTCTGGAAGAACGCAACGTTATAAGGAATCTTGTTGCGGTCGGGCAGCACCCAATCGGGATCGTCAAGATTGAAATGGATCAAACTCGCCATGTAGTCCCAGCGGCCGAGGTTTAGCCCGATGATATGTTCGCGCAGGTTGTAGGCGAACTCTTCCATCTGAAACGCGAGCGGATGTGACTCCACCAGCGCCATGCACTTGATATAGTTGTGCGGCAGGCCGCGCCATTGCGCCAGAGCCTGGAACAGATCGCGCCACCACAGCGCTTCTTCCGCGGACTCTGATTTCGGAATGTAGATGCAAAGCGGATGCTTGAGTTCCGCGGGATCAATGCTGTAGAAAAGCCGAGCCAGGTCAAAGAGCGAAGCCGACACCAGTTCTCCCGGAATCAGTCCGGCCTGGTTTAGGTGCAATCCGCGGGGTCGCGTAAAGATCACCGTATCGCTCGGTTTGATCGGTACCGTGCGATCACGTTTCTTGTCGTAGTAGCTGAGTTGGCCGCGGAGGCAAGCCAGAATATTTGCCACGCCCGTTTCGTGATGCGACCACTCGTTGACGCAGGAGTCTTCCAGGTCGAGCATCACGCCCGGAGCGCCCGAGTTCAGCATCTTGACGCAAAGTTCGCCGTCGTCGGCCGGACCCGTCATCTGGTTACGCTGGTCGCGGCACCATTCCGGCAAAGTGATCTTCCAGCCGTTGCGCACCGTGTCGGAAGGGAATTGGTGCTTGGGCTTGTTTCCCTCGAGCGACGCTTGCAAAACCTCTACGCGTTGCAATGCCAGTTCCTGCTGGCGCGGAGTAAACCTGCGGTGCAACGGCAGAAAAAATTCCATGAATCCGGCGGGCAAGTCGCGGGTGGGATCGAAATCAGCAGGAGTACTGCTGACCGGATTGATCAACATATTCGTTTCCAGGTTGGATACGGCCGTCGACATCGTTCGGGCTCCTGAATATATCTTGGAATCTGACTGTTCAAAATAGTGAACAGCAATTCGTAATGCTGTCCGATCCTAGGCGAGGCTCAGAAACCGGTCAAGCAGGTTGTTCAATATGCCGAACGTACATTCATTTTGTTGGCGGACTAAGGTTTTGCTACCATAACGATTCGGCATGCCTTCCAACCATGAATCTCCGTCAGTTGCGGTTGAGCGGGCCCTGGCCATGCTGGAGGCGGTCGCCCAGGAGCCGGAAGGCCTTAGCAATGCCGAGATCAGCCGCAAACTGCAGATGCCCAAGAGTTCCGCCAGCTATATCCTGCGGACGCTCGAAAAACAGGGCTACCTGAACCGCGACGAAAACAACGGCAAGTACCGCGTCGGACTCAAGATTCTCAGCCTCAGCCGCGGCGCCCTCAGCGGTATTGACGTCCGCGAAGTGGCGCTGCCGATTATGCGTCACTTAGTCGAGCAGACCAACCTGACTTGCCACCTGGCAATTCTCGATGGCCCCGAAGCCGTCTATATCGAAAAAGTCGAGCCGACAGGATTCATTCGCATGGACACGTGGGTCGGGCGACGGATGCGCGTCCACGCCACGAGCGTGGGGAAGGCTCTGGTGGCGCATATTCCGCAGGAGCGGCTGGAGAAGATTATTGCGGAACGCCCGATGGAAAAGCGCACACCGAAAACCATCACCACGCTTCCGAAGCTATTGAAGGATCTGGAGAAGGTGCGCGCGCAAGGTTATGCGGTGGACGACGAGGAGAACAACATGGGAGCGCGATGCTTGGGCGCTCCGGTCTTCAATCAGGGCGGAGGCATCGAGGCGAGTATCGGCTTGAGCGGCACGACGAACCAGGTGAACGCGCAAACTATGCCGCGCATCCTCGAGCACCTCAAAGACGCGGCCCGGCATGTGTCGATGCAGTTGGGCTACCGTGCTCCGCATCGCCGGCTCAGCGGCGATTAGGGAAGATGAGTTGTTAGTCCTGTTGGCCCGTGCGGCGTCGCTAAGTCAAGTCGTCTATGGTCGGATTGACCAGTCTCACCAGATCTTGCCACTGCATTCGTACCAGTTCGCGATGAGTGCCTGCGGTGAAGGTAATTTCTTCATGTTTAGCCAGGCTCGAGTCCGCAAACACTGGCATGTCGTAGAGAAGCCCGAACGGCGGCATCGCGCCTGTTTCACAATCGGGGAAGGCGCCCTTGAATTCAGCCTCCGAAGCGACCTCGACTGCCTTCGCGGCTGTTATAGCCCGCAGCCGGTCAAGATCTACATGGTCCGCCGCGGGAACGACGGCCATCGCCAGGATGCCGTCAATTTTTACGATCACCGTCTTCGCCAATTTGTGGCCCGACACGTGGGTAAGGGCCGCAATCCCTTGGGCGGTGTAAGCCAGGGAATGAGAGACCACCATGTACTTTACGTTTTGAGAGTCGAGGAAATCGCGAAGTTTCGATAGTGCCATAAGCCCCTCGCTTAACTTCGAAGGGAACTGAAGATTGAGGAACAATTTGCGTGGTTTGCCTTGCAGCAAAAAATCTTAGGCCGGCGCACGAGTAATGTCTGTGCGCCGGGTCACTCTAGTTTGCAGCCTGTCTTGCTCGATATCAGTACTTCACAATCGCCGCGAACGATTTCGGATCGAGCGACGCTCCGCCCACTAGAGCGCCGTCGATTTCCTCCTGGGACATCAAGGAGGAAACATTTTCGGGTTTGACCGATCCGCCGTAGAGGATGCGGAGTTGCGCGGCGAATTGTTCACCGAAGACTTCGGCGGCTTCGCGGCGAATCACGGCATGCGCCTCGGAGGCGAGTTCCGGAGTTGCGGTCTTGCCGGTGCCGATGGCCCAAACCGGCTCGTAGGCGACGATGAGCTTGGCGGCTTTCTTCGCCGAGATGGCGTGGAAGGCGCGCACGCACTGTCGGCGGAGAACGTCTTCGGTGAGGCCGGCTTCTCGCTCTTCGAGCACTTCACCGACGCAGCAAATCGGGACAAGGCCGGATTCGAGCGCAGTCTTGAGGCGAAGATTGACGGTGTCATCGGTCTCGCCAAAATATTGCCGCCGCTCGGAGTGCCCGACAATTACGTGGGTCACGCCCAGGCATAACAGCATGGGAGCGGAGATTTCACCTGTGTAGGCTCCGTCCGCCTTCCAGTGAACATTTTGCACGCCAATCGAGACGTTGCTTCCCCGAGCCGCTTCGAGGGCGGTAGCCACATCTGTGTATGGTGGGCACACGACGATCTCGTCGCGAGTATGTCCCGAGACCATAGGTAGAAAATCGTGGAAAAAGTCGCGAGTCTCGTCAGGCGTCTTGTACATCTTCCAGTTGGCGGCCATTACTTTTGTTCTCATGAGTGAGCCTTTTCAATTTTGAATGAGGGAATGGTGTTCAAACGCTGAAGCTTTTCCGCGGCACGCTCGAAGGCGCGTACCGTTGCAATATCAAAAAGAACGAACCGGCATTTCATGACATGCGTGGCCGCGGCAAGAGCCTCGACGGTGGCAGAAAGCGCGATCGGCGCCGCTTCCGTCACTGGATATCCGTACGCGCCGGTGGAGATCGCGGGAAACGAGAGGGACGTAAGCCCACGTTCGTCAGCCAGTCGCACGCTCTCACGGTGGCAACTTGCTAGGGTTTCTGCGTCGCTCGGCCCTCCGCGATAGATCGGACCAACGGTATGGATTACGTGCTTCGCAGCAAGCTGCCCGCCGGTCGTAATCACGGCCTGTCCGGTGGGTAAGCGCCCAATCTTGCTCACGATTTGGCGGCACTCGGCAAGGATGGCTGGCCCGCCAGCGCGGTGAATCGCACCATCCACGCCCCCACCGCCTAGAAGAGATGAGTTCGCGGCATTCACGATCACGTCCGTGGACTCTTCGGTGATGTTAGCCGGACCCTGGATCTCAATCGCTTTGCCGCCATCGAGCACGAGCCGAATGCTGAAGTTTTGCACAACGGTGTCCAGAGCGGTCACTTCGTGCTCGTCATTTCTTGTCCGTGAGAGCTTCCACTCCCGGCAGTTTCTTGCCTTCCAGGAATTCCAGCGATGCGCCGCCCCCGGTCGAGATGTGCGTCATCTTGTCGGCAACGTTGGCGGCACGTACCGCCGCAACCGAATCGCCACCACCCACAATCGAAATCGCTCCGCCGTTGTCGGCCACGGCATGCGCGATCTTGAACGTCCCGCGAGAGAATCCCGGAACCTCAAAAACGCCCATCGGTCCATTCCACACAATGGTTCGTGCTGTAGAGATTTCCTCCGAGAACAGTTCAATGGTCTTCGGTCCTATATCGAGCGCCATCTTGTCGGCAGGAATCGATTGGCCTTCGCCAATCTGCTGGACTACCGCGTTAGCCTCGGGTTTCATCGCGACCACGTGATCAATGGGCAGAAGGAATCTCAGATTTCGCTTTTTCGCTTCGGCGAGCAGTTGCTTGGCGAGTTCTACCTTGTCCGCTTCGAGCAACGACTTGCCAATCTCGTGTCCTTGGGCTTTGAGGAAAGTGTAGGCCATGCCTCCGCCGATGATCAGGGAGTTCACCTTGGTCATCAGGTTCTTGATCACTTCGATCTTGTCGCTGACCTTGGCTCCGCCGAGGATCGCAACAAACGGCTCTTCGGGATGCTCCAGTGCCTTGCCCAGGTACTTCAATTCTTTTTCCATGAGCAGCCCGGCGGCGGACTGCTTTACGAACTTCGTGATTCCGACCGTCGAAGCGTGGGCGCGATGTGCGGTACCGAACGCATCGTTGACGTAGTACTCAGCCAGCTTCGCCAGTTGTTTCGAAAAGCCCTCGTCGTTTTTCTCTTCCTCCGCATGAAAGCGCAGATTTTCGAGCAACAGGGCTTGGCCCTTTTCCAACTGCGTGGCGACTTCCTCTGCCTCGGGTCCGACGCACTCAGGACAGAACCCGACGTTCTCGCCGCGGGCGAGTTCCTTATCGAGCAACATCCGCAGTCGCTCGGCGACGGGCTTCAGGCTCATCTTAGGATTCGGTTTGCCCTTCGGTCGCCCCAGGTGTGAGGCTAGAATTAGTCGCGCCCCGTGGCGAAGGGCGTACTCAATCGTAGGCAGGGTTTCGCGGATGCGGGTGTCGTCCATGACACGCCCGTCCTCGAGCGGCACGTTGAAGTCAACGCGCATGAAAATTCGATTCCCACTGAGCGGGAGATCACGAATGGAAAGCTTGGACATGGCTGGTCGTCCTTATTTGCAGGCGATGAATATGGCGCGGGCGCCCTCGCCCGCGCACTCCTTCTCGGGCCGCATGCAGCGCGGGCGAGGGCGCCCGCGCCACACGGAAGGTTCTTACAGGCCCTTGCTGGCCATGTAGTTGATCAGGTCGCGTACGCGGCTGGAGTATCCCCACTCGTTGTCGTACCAGGAGATCACCTTCACACAGTTGCCGCCGACCACCATGGTGCAGGGCGCATCCACAATCGAAGATAAAGAGTTGCCCTTGTAGTCCGACGAAACCAGTTCCTGCTCTTCGTATCCGAGGTAGCCCTTCAACGGCCCCGACTGAGTCGCCTTCTTCAGCGCCGCATTCACTTCTTCCTTGGTCGTCTTCTTTTCGACCCACACCACGAAGTCCACGACCGAGACGTTGGGCGTCGGAACGCGCATGGAAAACCCATCAATCTTGCCGCCGAGTTCCGGAATGACCAGTTTCAGTGCCTTCGCCGCCCCGGTTGACGTAGGAATCATATTCAAAGCCGCGGCGCGTGCACGTCGCAGGTCTTTGTGTGGGAAGTCGAGAATCACTTGGTCATTTGTATAAGAGTGAATCGTCGTCATCGTTCCGCTGACGATCTTGAATTCGTCTTGGATCACTTTGGCCACGGGTGCCAGGCAGTTCGTTGTGCACGAGGCGTTGGAAAGTACGTGGTGCTTCGCCGGATCGTACTTGTCGTGATTCACACCCAGCACGAGCGTGATGTCTTCATTCTTTGCCGGAGCCGAGATGATCACTTTTTTCACTGGCCCGCGCATATGCTTCTTGGCTTCGTTGGCGTCGGTGAAGCGGCCTGTTGATTCGATGACCACCTGCGCGCCTACAGACTCCCAAGGCAGCGCCGCAGGATCCTTCTCCTTGAAGACCTTAATGGTCTTGCCGTCGACCGTAATGCTGTCGGCCCCGGCGGAGACCTGGTTCGGAAGATTACCCAGAACCGAGTCGTACTTCAGAAGATGGGCCAGCGTCTTTGGATCCGTCAGATCATTGACCGCGACGAATTCCAGGTTGGGATCTTTCAGAGAAGCGCGCAGCACGTTGCGGCCGATTCTTCCGAAGCCATTAATGCCAACTTTGATTGCCATGTTTCCTCCGTAGATTTATGAAGGCGTGATCAGATTTGGTTGAGAGTGGACCAGTAAACAGATGATGTTAGCAGGGAAAGGGAAGCGGCGTAAATGACAGGAGTTTGCTTTTTCCATTCCCCAAGTTCCGATCACGGACTCGCGTGCGCTCGCTCACTGACAGATGAGCGAGAGACTACGTACACGTTCGGCAAGGACATTTATGCCTGCTACAACGACTGCTTGCTGCGCGGATGTGATGGGCCACTTCTTTATGGACGACATTCGCGAGGCCTCATGGGCAGCCATAGTGTACGTGTGTGCCCTGCAGGTTGTTGCCTCCGTCGCGTTTCTCTGGAAACCCGGGCTTCTTGCCGTGGCTGTCAGTTGGACCCTATGCATCGGGGCGGGCATCTTCGCATGGGCGAGGCAGCGCCCAGTTGACCTAGGACTCAGCCAGCGCGGCATCCTTCTCGGCATCGGCTACGGGCTGACCTGGTGGGTCCTGACACAAGCCGTGCTGCTGGCACTTGCTTTCGTATTAGGCCTGCCGCTCCAATGGCCGGTGCTGACAGGGAACATCGGGGAATTGATCGACCAGTTGCTTATTTTTGCCCTGTCTGAAGAAATCGTGTCTCGTGGCTTCGTTATGGCCCAACTCTACCGGAAGTTGCAGCGGACGTGCGGTAACACGACAATTTCCTTAACTGCTGCAATTCTCTTGTCTCAGATACTCTTTGCATTGGTGCACCTGCCGCACCGGATGGTGGAGCACGTGCCTGCGGCGGAGTTGATGACGAATCTCGCCCTCACAGGAGCTTCCGGCGTGCTCTTCTGCCTACTGTATCTGCGCACGGGTAACCTGCTGGTGGCCCTGGCGGTTCACGCGGTATCGAATGTCCCCAGTCTGTTTTCGGGTCCGTTCAGTTGGCACGCAAAGAACCTGGTTCTGGTATTGACTGCGTTCTTGCTGGCTGAGGCCTATGCTCGCCGGTTTCGGAATACGAGATCGGTCGGTGCGTGACTGGTTTCCGCCGTCCTCCCATTCCTGTGACTCTCATCACCATCTCCAGAGACCATTGTCACTGCATTCAATCAGCCCGGCTCCTTTAATAGAACCGCGGCAAGCAGAGTGCTGAGCGGCACACGCTCCGCAAGATTTCCCTGACCAAAGAGGCAGAAATGGTTAACGACGACGTTGTGAAATGTCCCCTCTGCAATGGATTCACCCATATCGAGCACCCCGAGTTGCTGGTGGCGTTGAAGAATCCCCGCCTGCGCGAGCAGATCGAACAGTACATCGCGGAACTTCTGAAATCGCCGGTGGAGGAGTTGACCACGGTGGGCCCAGCTCAACCGGGGCGCGACTTCCAGAAGGAAGTTCACTCCTGGAATCCGTGTGTGCCTATGTGGAAGAGAAGCCCGAAGGAGTAGGCGACGACTCCAGGCTCACGGCGGAATGTGATTTCGATCACAGCCCGTTTCCAGGCCAGGGCATATACCGAAGATTGTGGGTTGTCTTAGCTGTGCACGCTAGCGCCTCGGGGAGGTATGCCATGGTCGTGGTTCGGCAAGCCATTCGTCTGTCCTCCAACGACATTCTGCTGCCAAGAAACCTCAACGCAGCGGTCGGCGTCCAAAATTCATGGAGGAAGTCATGTTGATTAGCAAGCAGCAGGCCCTCGATTATCACAATGGGCCGCGCCCGGGAAAGATTGAAATCACACCCACCAAACCCTGCCGCACCCAGCGCGATTTGAGCCTGGCGTACACTCCGGGCGTCGCTGAGCCTTGTCTCGAAATTCAGAAGAATCCACAGGACGCGTACAAATACACTGGCCGCGGCAATCTGGTGGCCGTATTAAGCAACGGGACGGCCGTGCTCGGGCTCGGCGACATTGGCGCTCTCGCCGGAAAGCCCGTCATGGAGGGCAAAGCTGTGCTCTTCAAACGCTTCGCCGACGTCGATGTTTTTGACATTGAGGTCAACAGCCACAATCCCGAAGAGATCATCAAGCTCTGCCAATTGCTCGAGCCCACCTTCGGCGGCATCAACCTCGAAGATATCAAAGCTCCCGACTGCTTCCAGATTGAAGAAACCCTCCGCAAGACAATGAAGATTCCCGTCTTCCATGATGACCAGCACGGGACCGCCATCATCTCTGGAGCTGCACTGCTCAATGCTTTGGAGGTCGTCGGCAAAGATATTTCCAGAGTGCGCGTCGTGTTCAACGGTGCCGGGGCCGCCGGCATCGCCTGCGCCGAGCACTATGTGCGGCTGGGCGTAAAGCGCGAGAACATCATCCTCTGCGACACCAAGGGTGTGGTGTACAAGGGTCGCAAATCCGGGATGAATGCCTACAAGGAACGCTTCGCGCAGGAAACGAATCTGCGTACCCTCTGCGAAGCCATGGTCGGCGCCGATGTCTTCGCCGGACTCTCGGTGAAAGACGCGATCAATCAAGACATCGTGCGTTCGATGGGCCCCGATCCGATTGTCTTCGCGATGGCGAACCCTGATCCTGAGATCACGTACGAAGAAGCCAAGGCCGCGCGCCCCGATGTCATTATTGCGACGGGACGCTCCGACTACCCGAATCAAGTCAACAATGTTTTAGGTTTTCCCTTCATATTCCGCGGAGCGCTCGACGTTCGCGCCACGGCCATCAACGAAGAGATGAAGCTCGCCGCTACGCACGCGCTCGCGAATCTCGCCAAGGAAGATGTTCCCGACTCCGTTTGCCGCATCTACGGTGGCGCACCCATACGATTCGGTCGGGAATATCTGATTCCCAAGCCGTTTGATCCGCGCGTATTGACATGGGAAGCGGCTGCTGTGGCTGAAGCCGCCATGCTCAGCGGAGTGGCCCAGGAACCTGTTGATTTAGACACTTATCGTGCGCAACTGGAGAGCAGACTCGGAAAGGCCTACGAAGTTTCGCGCACCATGATTCACAAGGCCCAGGCTAATCCGAAGCAGGTAGTTTTCCCGGAAGGGGAGAACGAGAAAATTCTGCGCGCCTGCCACGCGATCGTTGAAGAAAAGATCGGCCATCCTATCCTGCTTGGGGAGCCGGGCAAGATTCAGGCCCGCGCTCACGACCTGGGGGTGAACCTCGAGGGCATGGAGATCGTCGATCCGTCAGCCTCAGATCACCGCGAGGCCTACGTTCTCGAACTGTTCCGGCTGCGGCAGCGCCGGGGCGTGACGCTGCAAGAGGCCGAGACGCTGATCAACAACCGCAATGTCTTCGGTTCGATGATGGTCCATATGGGCGACGCCGATGCTCTGGTCTCAGGCGTGACCCAGCACTTCCCCGACACCATCCGTCCGGCGCTGCAAATCGTTCGCATGCGGGAAGGTCTCCACCGTGTCTCCGGCTGCTACGCCGTGATCACGCGCAAAGGAGAAGTCTTCTTCCTCGCCGATGCCAGCGTGAACATCGAACCTACGGCCGAAGATCTCGTCGAGATCGCACTCTGCACCGCCCACATGGCTCGCCGCTTTGATCTGATCCCGCGGGTTGCCATGCTGTCGTTTTCAAGTTTCGGCGGCGTGGACCATCCCATCTGCACCAAGGTCCGCCAGGCGGTTGAGATGATCAAGTTCGCCGACCCCACGCTGATCGTGGACGGCGAAATTATGGCCGACGAGGCCCTGTCTCCCGAGATCATCGAAGAGCAGTATCCATTTAGCTCGCTGAAGGGCGGAGCCAACGTCTTGATTTTTCCCGACCTCGCTTCCGCGAACATCGCCACCAAGCTGGTAGCGAAGATCGGCGGCGGTGAGCTCATTGGCCCAATTCTGATGGGCATGAGCCGCCCCGTACACGTGCTGCAGCGTTCCGCAACCGTCGAAACGATCATCAACGTGGCCGCCATAGCCGTGGTCGACGCGCAGGAGAACGATATATACTCGCATCCCCATGTCCATGTTTCGGTTGAGCCAGAACTGGTAGGAGAAGACTAGAATAAAAAGTTTCAAGGCTTCAGAGTTTCAAGGTTTCAAAGTTAGAACCATTGGCTCCTGTCTTTTCATTGAACCTTTGAAATCTTCGAAACCTTGAAACTTCGGGAAGTCTGCTTCAGTCGAGAGGGATCAACTCATGTCCACGCTCTGGAGTTCGCGGTACGCGCAGCGCACGCTCGGAATCAAGAGTTCCGCCATCCGTGAACTTCTGAAGGTCACACAGAAACCGGAAATCATTTCTTTTGGCGGTGGCCTCCCGGCGCCCGATGTATTTCCGGTCAAGCGCTTCGAAGAAGCCTGCCACAAAGTTCTCAGCGAACACGGAGCCCAGGCGCTGCAGTACGGAACCACCGAGGGCTACCAGCCTCTGCGCGAGATGATCGCCCGCAACATCGCTCGCTACGGCATCGAGGCCAATGCCGACAACGTCCTCATCACCTCCGGTTCACAGCAAGCGCTCGACCTGATCGGCAAATTGCTGATCAATCGTGGAGATCGCGTCCTCGTCGAAGCCCCGACGTACCTTGGCGCCCTGCAAGCTTTCAACGTTTACGGGGCGCAATATGTGTCCGTCCCCGTGGACGACGACGGCCTGCTCACCGATCAACTCGATCCCAGCCTCCGCGCGGGACCGAAGTTCATGTATGTGTTGCCGAACTTCCAGAATCCCGCGGGCGTCACGCTGTCGGAAGGGCGACGTCACCAACTCATTCTTCTCGCGGACAAGTATGGAATTCCGATTGTCGAAGACGATCCTTACGGGCAATTACGCTACGAAGGCGACCACATCGCGCCCCTTGTCGTGCTCGACCGCGAGAACCTGCGTCGCGATAACGGCTTCACTCTCGGCAATGTCGTGTACCTGAGCACCTTCTCCAAAACACTGGCACCCGGCATCCGTCTCGCCTGGATCGTCGCGCCTGAAGACGTTATCAGCAAATTAGTGCAACTCAAACAGGCCGCCGATCTGCACACATCCACTTTCAATCAATATGTCGCTTACGAAGTTGCGCGCGATGGGTTTCTCGACGAGCACGTCAAGCTGATTCGCCAGGTCTATCGTGAGCGGCGCGATGCCATGTTGCACGCCTTGCGCGAGTACTTTCCTCAAGAAGTCAGTTGGACCCATCCTCAAGGAGGACTGTTCCTCTGGGTGACGATGCCGAAGGGTACTGATTCTGATGCTCTGTTGAAATCCGCTCTGGCAGAAAACGTCGCCTTCGTTCCCGGCGACAGCTTTTACCCGGGCAACCACGAAGGCAGTCGCCACATGCGTCTGAACTTCTCGCACTCGCGGCCCGAGCAGATCCGGGAGGGAATCCGCCGTCTTTCGATCGCGGTGAAGATGCAACTGCGTGGTCATGTGACGCAGTCGGTCTGAATCAAAGGCCGCGCTTCTCGATCCTTTCGCGCAGCGGTGTGGAAAAAACATCCTGATTTGTCGCCGACCCTATATCTCACTGTCAGTACACCGGTTATGCGTGACGCCGGAGGTGACTAGCCTCACTGCCAAATTTCTCGATACAGCATCAAATTACTTGCTCAAGGCACATCCATTCTCTGGCCAGCGAAAGCGAGGTCTAGGGTGATCACCCAGCGCAGTCTCTCGAGCGCTGAGATTTGTGCTCAGATCAAGAAATTTGGTTACGAAATGTCGCAGAGTATCCGGATTTACGGCGAGGACTTCGAAGTATTGTCGGATCCATTTGCGAGCGACGGCGGAATCGCGGTCCAAGTCCGCTCGAAACGAACATCACAAACGCGCATCCTGCAATTGCCGGCAACCGTGACCCATCGCGTGAGCGAGCGGCGCTTTCCACGAGCCGCGTGAGTCTGAAAAACGAAACCTGACTAGCGCCCGTGATTCCAGTCACATTTTCCGGTGACACAGGGCACCGCTTTTTTACGTGTTCTCGGTCACACTGATATTGCACGAAGCTCTCGCACGATGCTTTCGAAAGATGGTCGGCCCTCTGCCGGCCGGGAGGTCGCTATGACAGTCTCCGCATTGATCGCCCTTGTTGTCGTTGTGTTTGCGGTCGGCCTTTTCGTATTCCGCGCCATCCCTGGTGTCCGCGCCTACTTCAACTTGCGTGGCAAGCGCCTGATCATCTGCCCAGAGACACACACGTCAGAAACTGTCGATGTCGCTGCCGGTGAAGCTGCAGTCGGTGCATTCCTCTCCGAGCCCACGCTCCGCCTTGTCGAGTGCTCCCGCTGGCCCGAGCGTGAGGACTGCGGCCAGGACTGCCTGCAACAGATCGAGATCGATCCCGCGAACTGCCTGGTCTGGAACATCGTCTCGAAGTGGTACGAAGGGAAAACTTGCGCGTTCTGTCGCAAGCCGATCGGCCCGCTTCATCACCTCGATCACGCCCCCGCGTTGCTAGGACCGGATCATAAGACGGCCGAGTGGAAAGAATTCCGCCCGCAGCAACTCCCCGAGATCATGCAGACTCATCGCCCGGTCTGCTGGAACTGTCACGTTGCGGAAACTTTCCGCCGGACGCATTCCGAACTCGTCGTCAACCGCGAACTCGAAGCGAGGCGAATCCACTAGGAGCTAGACACCCGCTCGCGGACGTTGCGTTGCTTTCGCATCGGGTGCTCAAGATCGCACCACTAGGGCTGGCGATGCAATACGTGGGTGGCGATGTCTGGCCAGAACTCGCGGAAAGTATTCGTCAGAGCATCGCGCCCCATCGCCCATCCAAACTTCACAGCCAGTGCTCCGATGGTCCGATCATGACTGGGGTAGTAGGTAGTTGAAATTCCTTGCGCGATCGCACGTCCGAATATCTCCGACGCGTTAAACGTGTTGTGTCCATGGTAGTCGCGGGTAATCAGAATTCGGGACGATGCGTACACTCCCCGCTTGAAGAAATTCCCGGTGCCCATGGCGTAATAGCGTCCATCTTGGTGCAGCACCGTAGGTAGGGCGAAGATCACCATGTAATTTCCGTCGGTCTTATCGAGAAAACCCCGCCAGTAGTATCTTCCATAGCCGGTCATGCCTTCTCCCAAGCTGGGGTGCGCGTCCGACCACTCCGCCAGCGCTGATGTAATGCCGACAAAGACGAATGACGAATAGTCAAAGCTGTTCTTCGTGGCAATCACAAACGCTTGCTTGGGCGTAGGTGGCGGAGGTGTAGCTCCAGCGCTGACTGCGCGGAAGTTGGGCATGATTCCCAGAATTCGCTGGGGCTGTTGCTTGGTTGCGTCGACAGACCCCGGTGCGTCACCCGGTTTGGACGAGGAATTGGACTGATCCTTGGTTGGTGACGGCACAGACTGCGCCGCGGGTTCCGGGTTCGATGGTGGTGTGGTTTGTTGAGCGGCTGATGCCAATGACAAGATTGATACGAGCGCAAACAGCACCGCGATTCTTCCGGCAAACTTAACGGACAAGCATTCCCCCATGTAAATATTGCAATCAAGAAAGTAGTTGCTTAATTCTATCAACGCGTTTGGATGCGCTCTGAGGAATAAAAGCTCTTTTACATTCGTTTACACATAAGGTCTGTCTACGAAGGCTGCGGCGCTCGGGGCTTTCCGTCCGAGCGCATTCATGGTCTCAGGTCCGAAATCCCAGCCCCGCCGTCAACTTTCGCAGGGTGACGTAATGCGTTTCGCTGAGAGTTGAAAAAAATTATAGAGCGCGTACTGGTTCGTAAATTTGATGGCCATCAGACGCTGCAGGCAGAGCCAAGCCGACCACCGCACCCACAAACGCATCGATTCCCCGAGCGCTTTCCTGCTTTGGGATTAGACTCGTAAAAGCTTATAACGGTTATCTAGCTCACGACAGCAATCGGCACGTTACTATAGAAATGGCTGCAGCCATGAACCACCGGCCGGCTACGCACTCATCTTCAAACGCGAGGGAAGCATGTCAGAACCGACCTACGAAGAACTCAAAGCGAAGTTGTCTCAACTGGAAAAAGAAGTCGAAACCAAAAAGCGCAGCGGCGACCTGATATTCAAAGTCGGAGAGAAGGGTGGAGTCAGCGTCTACGGCCTCGGCCGCTTTCCCGTCACCCTCTACTACGAACAATGGAACCGACTCCTCGGCGCCGCCAACGAAATCAAGGCCTTCATGGAAGAAAACAAATCCAAGCTGAAGCTCAAAGAACAGGGTTAAGCCGTACCGTTTCGAGACCCGGTTCTCAGGTCCAAAGGTACCCAAGTGACAACTGAGAACCGGGGACCGAGAACTGTTTTTCGGTTTATAATTGGAAGATCGTGCCAAAGTACTCCATCGTCGTCCCTCTGCATAACGAGCAAGAGAATGTCACCGACCTCTACGACCGCCTGAAGGTGGTAATGGAGGGTCACGGCGAGACGTTCGAAATCGTGCTCGTCGACGACGGTTCGAGTGACCAGACCTTTGCCATGCTGCGCGAAATCGCGGCCGTTGACAGTCGTGTGACCGTGGTCAAACTGCGCCGCAACTTCGGCCAGACAGCAGGGCTGGCCGCCGGGTTCGACCACGCCCGCGGAGAGTACATCATCGCCATGGACGGCGATCTGCAGCACGATCCCAACGACATTCCGTTGTTCCTGGAGAAAATCGCTGCCGGCTACGACATCGTCAGCGGATGGCGTAAGGTGCGCGTCGACAACTACTGGATGCGCCGTTTCCCGTCGCGCATCGCCAACTGGATGATGGCGAAGATCAGCGGCGTCGATATCCACGACTTCGGCACGACCTTCAAGGCCTATCGCCGCGACATTTTGGAGCAAGTGCCGCTCTATGGCGAGTTGCACCGCTTCATTCCGGCGCTGGCGTCGTGGCATGGCGCCTCGATTTGCGAAGTGCCGATCCGCAATGTGAACCGCGAGCGCGGCGTTTCGCACTACGGCATCACGCGCACGTTCCGCGTTTTCTTCGACCTGCTAACGATTCGGTTCTTGCTGCGCTACCTGTCGCGCCCGCTGCACTTCTTCGGCAGCTTCGGCATGATCAGCATTTTCGGTGGCAGTGCCATCGTGGCTTGGCTCGGGGTGGAGAAATTTCTGCGCCACATTCCGGTCATGGCCTCGCACGGCCCGCTCATGATGGCTGCTCTTGGTCTGCTGCTCGGTGGCCTGAACCTGCTGGCGATCGGCCTGCTGGGCGAGATGCAAGTCCGCCACTACCACGAGCCCAGCCGACGCGCTCCCTACTCGGTAGACCGCGTTTTGCGCGCGCAAAACGAAGAGCACAGCGTCTCGGAATAGTTAGGCGGCCGTGTCTTTTTCGGCCTCATCTGCGACGCGGAACGTCCCTACGATTCCTCGGAACTCGCCCGCAACGTTGTGCATCGGCGTGCCCTGAACGAAGACGTTGACGGCAGACCCGTCCTTGCGCCGCAATCGGAAACGAAACGGAGTTGTGTTGCCTCGCTGCTTGCTCTCGAACATCTGCTGAGCCGCTTCCATGTCTTCCGGGAAAACGTAATCGAAAGAAGGTTTGCCCACCAACTGTGCGGCATCTTCACCCAAAATGTCAGCCATCGCCGCATTTGCGTATAGGGTGGATGCGTCTGAGTCGATGATCCAAATTCCGTCCCGGCCCTCTTTCATAAGCTTATCCGTTGAAGTCTTATATCACAGGTTGCCAATTCCGCCGTTCTGCGCTCCGGTTCAAACCCACCGGGCAATGGGTTTCCCGTTCTTCAACCAGACAATGAAGTCCGTCATGGGCGGTTCACCGCCCAATTCCCGCAGTCGTGTTGCGTTCTGTCCGCGGTGGTAGTGGCTGTGCATAGCCGCCTGCGTCAAAGCGTGGCGCACGCTGATCTTCAGCGCTGGCTTGAACCAAGGGACTTCAATCAGTTCTTCCATGCGCTGCTCATCAGCTCCCTTTAACCTTTCCCCTAGTTCTTTGAGCCCCTCCTGCGCGTACTTCTTCAAGTCCGCCATGGAGGGAAAGGCTTCCAGATTCTTAAAGACAAACTCCGGCCGTTGCACCGCTGTAACCCACAAGAATCCATGCTGCACCAGGTGGATGTGCAGCAACCGCTCGCGAATCGCCTTGTCTTCGAGCGCCGCCGGGTATGCCTCAAATGCGCGCCAATGCTCGGCATCGGCCCATTCCTGATGTGCATAAAGTTCATCGAGATAAGAACTCACATGTTGCTCCGTCGGAATTCCGTACAGTTTACTCCCCTTGACCGCCTCCGTTCCCGCCCACTGTCATCGGGCGTATAATATGCCGTTTGCCGCTTAGAGGAGTTTTCCAGCCATGGAGAGAGCCACCCAGTACGAATTGCAACTGGCCAGCCGCATGTCGCGTCTCGGAACCGAGACGGCCTTCGAGGTCCTGAACAAAGCGCGCGCCCTCGAGCGCCAGGGCAAGAGCATCATTCACCTGGAGATCGGCGAGCCCGACTTCGATACACCGTCGAACGTCGTCGAAGCAGGCATTGATGCTCTCCGCAAAGGCTGGACGCACTATGGTCCCTCTGCTGGCCTCCCAGATCTTCGCCAAGCTCTTGCGGAATACGTCAGTAGTACGCGCGGCGTGAAAGTGACCCCTGAGGAAGTCGTGGTTGTGCCCGGCGGCAAGCCCATTATTTTCTTTACGATCCTCTCGTTAATTGATGAGGGAGATGAAGTCATCTTCCCCAACCCCGGCTTCCCGATCTACGAGTCGATGATTCACTACGTGGGCGGACGCGCCGTGCCGATTCAGTTGCGCGAGGAACGCGATTTCTCTCTCGACGTCGATGAACTAGCCTCGCTTATCAACGACCGCACCAAGCTGATCATTTTGAATTCCCCTCAGAACCCTACGGGCGGAATCCTCGAGCGCCGCGACATCGAGCAAATCGCGAAGGCCATCGGAGATCGGAACATCATGGTGCTCTCCGATGAGATTTACAGCCGGCTGCTCTTCGATGGTGGCCAGCACTTCTCGATCATGTCAGTGCCCGGTATGCAGGAGCGCACCATTCTGCTGGACGGCTTCTCGAAGACCTACGCCATGACGGGATGGCGCATGGGATACGGCGTGATGCGTCCCGATCTCGCCGCCCACATGACTCGACTGATGACCAATTCAAATTCCTGCACGGCCAGTTTTACCCAGGTGGCCGGGATCGAAGCGATCCGGGGCGATCAGACTTCTGTCGTTCACATGCGCGATGAATTCCAGCGCCGACGCGACGTCTTCGTCGCCGGACTCAACAAGATCAAAGGATTCTCCTGCCGCATGCCAAAGGGCGCGTTCTACGTCTTCCCGAATATCACGAAGACGGGATGGAAGTCGAAACCGCTAGCTGACGCGTTGCTGGAGCAGGCGGGAGTAGCCGCGCTGTCTGGGACATCCTTCGGCGAATTCGGCGAAGGCTACCTGCGCTTCAGCGTCGCGAATTCGCTGGCGAACCTGCAGCAGGCGCTCGACCGGGTCGATCAGTGGACAAAAAAGAACCTCTAGTCGGTATTGGTTCTCGATTGGAGAGGGGCATGCCGTCTAAGAAGAGCTCAAGAAAGACGCTACCGAAATCCAGCCGCCCACACATTCCAGGGTATGGCTTGCCGGAAGGCACCAAGGGTCTGCTCCCGTGGTCATGGGCCGAGCAGCGACTGAAGAAATCGCATAACTACTGGATCACGACGGTCAGGCTGGACGGCACGACCCACGCTTCTCCCCACGCTTCTCCTCATACTATGGTCGTCTGGGGCCTGTGGCAGGACGGGCGCCTGCTGTTCAGCACCGGCAGCAAGACTCGCAAAGCTCGCAACCTTGTCCAGAATCCGAAGTGCGTCGTCTGCACCGAGCATGCACAAGAAGCGGTGATCGTCGAAGGTGTCGCCGAACTTGCTGATGTGGACGCACGCCGCAAATTTCTTTCCACTTACGGCCGCAAGTATGACTGGGACATGTCGTCGATGAAAGATGACATCCTCTCCATGAAGGAACCGGTTTTCGCGGTGCGTCCCCGAGTTGTATTCGCTCTGTGGGAAAAGTACTTCCAGAGCAAATCCACCCGCTGGCAATTCGAGTGATGTCTTTCCTGCAGGTTCCATCTTTGTCTTCGCGTCACCCCCTATTGTGATCGTGATCACGGCCTCATCTTGGCCCCCCGACTACGCTCCCTAGAGCACGTTGTGTGCGCCTTTCTGTGCAGGCGCGGGAGGCGGAGCGCATGGCCCTCATCGATTCCAAAAGCGGAAAAGTCATCCGCGATTACTCCATCGAACAATTGAAGGAAGCAGCCAATCTGATGCGTGGCTACGATCTGATCGCACTGCACGCAGCGGGCTCCGGACACGCCGGTGGCACGCTTTCGATCATGGATATCACCGCGGCGCTCTATCTCAGGATCGCCAACCACGATCCGCAGAATCCCAACTGGGCCGATCGCGATCGCATCATCTGGTCCACGGGACACAAGGCTCCTAGCCTTTATCTGGGACTCGCCTTCGCTGGTTTCTGCCCCATCGACGACGTGGTCACGTTGCGCAAGTTGAGTTCGCCCTATCAGGGGCATCCCCACTGGCTGAAGTTGCCGGGGGTTGAAGCCTCGACGGGATCGCTCGGCCAAGGGTTGAGTATTGCGGTGGGGCTCGCTTTGGCTGCGCGCCTCGATGAAAAAAAGCACAAGATCTTTTGCATCATGGGCGACGGCGAACAGCAGGAAGGCCAGGTATGGGAGGCCGCGATGGAAGCGGGACACTTCCACCTTGATAACGTGGTTGCCATTGTCGATTGCAACCGCCTGCAGATTGATGGCCTGGTTAAGGACGTGATGAATATCGACCCACTGTGCTCAAAATACGCCAGCTTCGGCTGGGACGTGATGCGCATTGATGGTCACGACATGTCTCAGGTGGTCGACGCATTGGAACAGGCGAAGAACTCCACGGGTAAGCCAGTCGTGATCCTGGCGGACACGGTAAAAGGCAAAGGCGTCAGCTTCATGGAAGACCAGGCGGGATGGCACGGCAAAACGCCGAACGCCGAAGAGCTCACGAAAGGCTTGTCGGAATTGGGTCTGGCCGAGCGGATCCCAGTGCAACGGTTGCTGGACAAAGCCAAGCAGTATCAAGTCGAAGTGGACCGCAAACTCGACGCCAAGATGCCGAAGTTCACCCGCAACTACTGGTGGAATGCCGCCGACACGATGAAAGTGAAAATGGAGCCGACGCGCAAAGGCTTCGGCCAGTCGCTCGCGGAGAACGGCGACGACCAGCGCGTGGTATGCCTCGGCCTTGATATTTCCGGATCGATTACCATCAGCGACTTCTACGCAGGAAAGCCGGAGCGAAAAAAACGCTGGATCAGCCTGGGAATCGCAGAACAGTCGGCGACGTCAGCGGCGGCCGGGCTCGCGCGGGAAGGGAAGCTGCCCGTCTTCGGCACCTATGCCACGTTTGCCGCGGCGCGTAACCTCGACCAGATTCGCACCTCCGTCTGTTACGGTAACTTCAATGTGATGATTGCCGGAGCGCACGGCGGCGTTTCCGTCGGCCCCGACGGTGCCACGCATCAGGCCCTCGAAGATCTTTTTGCCATGCAAGGCCTGCCCAACATGACAGTCGTGGTCCCATGCGACGTAGTGGAAACTTGCAAGGCGACCAACTACCTTCTGCTCGAGCACAAAGGTCCGAAGTACATTCGCTTCGCACGCGAGGCGACACCCATCGTCACGGACGAGAAAACTCCGTTCGTGTTTGGGCAGGCAAACGTGATTCGCCTGCGCCGCGAGGGGCCGAATTTCTTATCGGCTTTCGGTACGGTATTGGCTGCGTCTTACAAGAATGAAAACGAGGACCTGAGTATCGTCGCCTGCGGGCCCATGGTGCCTGAGGCCATGCGCGCTGCGTACATTCTGAAGAAGGAGTTCGGTTACGAAACCCGTATTCTCAATATTCACACCCTCAAGCCGATTGACGCCGAGGCCATCGTTCGAGCGGCAGCAGAGACAGGGGCTGTTGTCACTGCCGAGGAGCATCAGATCGGTGCCCTCGCATGGCGCGTTAGCGGAATCCTTACTGAATGTCCGGAACTCTATGGCCGGCCGGTTATCACCGGAGCCATCGGCGTAAAAGATCGTTTCGGAGATTCGGGTGCGCCCTGGGAGTTGATCAAGGAGTTTGAAGTCAGTGCCGAGCACATTGCACACAAAGCGGTCGAATTGATGGCCGTGAAGAAGAAACCGCCAGTGCGGCGCGAAGAAGTCTCCTTGGCGCGCTAAGAACGCGGGATTCTTCTCAATCGTCCGCATTACGCGCAGTTACTTTCGTTATGCGCGCGGCACCCGTCAAGACACGCTCGATCGTGCTTTGCCCCCATATAATTTCTCCAAGCCACACATACCAGGCGATGCGGCGGCGCACGAGGCGCCTAGCGACAAGTGTGGCGGTTCTCCAATGGCAAGACCTCAAACATCGAAGGAACAGGTGGCGCCCTGGATTTACAATCCATGGCTCGATCTGATCGTGGGCTGCGGAGCGTGGTCGGCCCCGCTTCTGCTGCTTTCCTACATTTCCCTGGCTTCGAGTGCGCGGACGTGGTCGGTAGCGTTTTACGCCCTGGCGCTCTTTTTCAACTATCCGCACTATATGGCGACGATTTATCGCGCCTACCATCGCGCCGAAGACTTCCAGAAATATCGCGTCTTCACGGTACACATCACCGCGCTGATCGTACTGACGCTGATCCTGTCGCACTACTGGCTGCGACTGCTGCCGTGGATTTTCACGATCTATCTGACCTGGAGCCCGTGGCATTACAGCGGACAGAATTACGGTCTGTTCATGATGTTCGCCCGCCGGGCCGGCGCCGATCCCGGCAAGGCCGGACGCCGCGCTTTGTATGGCGCCTTCGTCGCGTCGTACCTGATTTTGTTCCTGGGATTTCACACTGGACCATCCAGTGACCCTCCTTTTGTGTCGCTGGGCATACCACCCCTCGTCAGCCGGTGGGAGCAGATCATCCTGGGCGTGGCGTTCGTCGCGCTTTCGGTGTTTGGCTTTTCGCGGCTGGCGCGTGAAACGGGTTGGCGCAAACTGATTCCGTCGCTCACGCTGTTCTCGTCGCAGTTCCTGTGGTTCTTGCTGCCGGCGGCCGTTGCGCTATTCAAAGGCCTCGAGATTCCGCAGAACCGCTACAGCACCGGCGTGCTGGCAGTGATGCACGCGGCACAGTATCTCTGGATCACGAGCTACTATGCGCGACGCGAGGCGTCGGGTGAAGCATCCGGCAAGTCCGCGCGCAACTGGCGTCCGCTGGCCTATTTCGGTGTGCTGGTTGTCGGCGGGATCGCTTTGTTCGTCCCCGGACCGTGGTTGGCGAGCCTCGCGCTTCATCATGACTTTACGGCGAGTTTTCTAATCTTTACCGCGCTCGTCAACATTCACCACTTCATTTTGGATGGCGCCATCTGGAAACTCCGCGATGGGCGCATCGCTTCGCTGCTGCTGAATTCACGCGAGCGCATTAGCGATGCTGCAACCGACGCCGGCGGACGCTTCGCCGACGCCTGCCGGTGGTTCGTAAGCGCAACTGCGAGTGCCCGGGCCTTTCGGGTAAGCGCGGTGCTCTTATTGCTGGTGTGGGGAACGCTCGATCAAGCTCGATATTACTTTGCCCTGCGCACCAACGATCTGAGCGATCTACAGCGCGCCGCTGCGCTCAACTCATTTGACAGCTCTCTGCAAATGCGACTGGCTCAAAAAGAAATGGAAGACGGCCAGCCGCAGCAGGCTGAGATCTCCTGGAGACGGGCGATGCAAGCCAACCCGGCTGACCCGGCTCCTCGTCAGGCGTTGCTGCGATTCTTGATCGAGCAGAAAAGGCTCGACGAAGCCTTCAATCTGACCGAGGTCTCGCTCCAGTACACGCCGAAGGATGCGAACCTGCTCATCGATCGTGGATTCCTGGCTCTGCAGCGTGGACATGCCGACGAGGCTCGCGCCGATTGGGACATGGCAATCACCGCCGATCCGTCGCAAGTAAACGCCCATCTTTATTTGGCGAATGAACTGGATCGGGAAGACAAGGCCCAGGCCGCGGCCGCGCATTACAACGCATATCTTGAAAAGGTTGTGAAGCAGCCCGCAGAGAACCGTCCGGCTGCCGACAAAATCGTAGCCATTGTTTTAAGGATGGCGGATTGCCAGGCTCGTTCATCGCAGACCGAACTGGCAGTGAAGTCGTATCACCTGGCGGAAAAACTCGCGGCGCAGACGCGCCAGACCAAGCTCGAAAGCGTGGCAGACGTTAATGAGGCCGCGCTTCAAACGAAGATCGGCAAGATGGGTGAGGCGTTGCAGCTTTACCAGCATGCGATCCAGTTAGACACTTCGATCAGCGACAACAGCGCCACCGCGCAGGACTGGTTTGCCTACGGACGCTTTCTCGATGACGCGGGATTTCCCGCGCGACTGGCTTACGCGTGTGTGGTGCGATCCGAATCCGTGGCGCAATTGCTTCCCAAAGAAACGATACCAGTTGAACTGGATGCGACACGAAAGCAGATCGAGAAGCGGCTAGGCGCGTCAGCAGCAGGCATTCGCCGCGATCCGGAACCCGCATTGCAGGAGGCCCTGGCGCTGCGGCGCTAGACATCTTCGCATGCGAACTCGGCATCCCATGAGCCAATTGACACTGCAGTCTTACTACTGAACAATAAACACATTCCAGCAATCCATTTTTTTGCTTCCTGAGGAGGAAGAGTGTATGGCCGATGAAGGCGATCAGATGCAGATGGAACATCAATCAAATGCCGGCAAGTGGATTCTGATGGTGCTGGCAATCTTAGTGGTGGCGGGCTTCGGATATGCGCATTACGCCACACACACAGCGGTGGAGAAACTTAATGGCGAACTCAGCGCCAGCCAGGCGCAGGTCAAAGAGCTGCAGAATCGCATGCAGACCGCCGAAGAACAGCAGGAGACTCTAGCGCGCCAGTCCGGCATGACCAAGAAGGAATTGGTTCAACGCACGGCTGAGCTGAAGGCGGAACAGAAGGCCGCCGAAGCTCGACTCGAGAAAGCGCAGAAAGAGTCGATCACCGCCGTCACTGGAGATATTGCCGGCGTGAAGACAGATGTCGGCGGCGTCAAGACCGATGTTGCGTCGACCAAGGCCGATCTCGAAGCTACTAAAGCGAAGCTGCAGAGTGCCGTGGGCGATCTTGGCATGCAAAGTGGACTCATCGCAAACACGCGGTCTGACCTCGAAGTCCTCAAGCACAAGGGCGACCGCAACTACTACGAGTTTACATTGCTGAAGGGTGCAAAGCCGCAGCCGGTTTCCACGGTCAGCCTGCAACTGAAGAAGGCCGACCAGAAGAAGGGCAAATTCACTTTGAATGTGACCGCAGACGACAAGACAATCGAGAAGAAAGATCGCAACGTCTCCGAGCCCATTCAGTTTTATTCCGGCCGCGAGCACCTGCTCTTTGAGTTAGTGGTGTGGAGCGTCGACAAGAGCAAAGCCACTGGGTATTTGAGCACGCCGAAGAACGCTCCCGTGCCCGTAACGGCGAACTAACATGCTTTTCCCCGGCGGACACGTACTGTTGCAGATTTTTCTGCGCACAGGCGTGATTTATCTGCTGGTGCTGATTGGCGTGCGTTTAAGCGGCAAGCGTGAGGTCGGACAGATGACCCCGTTCGATCTCACGTTGCTGCTTCTCTTATCAAACTCCGTACAAAATGCGATGACCGGGCCCGACACGTCGCTGATGGGCGGTGCGGCGGCGGCGTGTACGCTACTGATCCTGAATTACCTCATCGCTGAAGTCTCGGGTGGGAACCGGCGTTTCCGGCGCTTCATCCAAGGTCAACCTACTCTGCTGATTCATGATGGCAAGACCATTGAATCTCACATGGCCAAGGAGCACGTCAGTATGGATGAATTGCACCGCGCCCTCCGCGAACACGGTCTCAACAGCTTCGACCAGGTCGCGCTCGCAGTCCTGGAAGTGGACGGCTCGATCAGTTGCCTGAAGTATGACGAGATCAAGCAAGATGCGAACACGCATTTGGTGCGCCGCCGGTTCATCCAGAAGAAAACCTAGAGACATTGTGAGCAACGTCTCTCGTGCCACGAACCACCGTCAGGTAGACATTGCAAGGTGCATGTACGTCGAGAGTTAGTTGACCTTCAGAAACCTGATGCACACCGGTCGTCCTACCTCGAACACCTGCCCCGTGGCAGTCAGATTTCCGGTCTTCGCATCAATCCGAAAGATGACCACATTGTCCGAGAGCTGATTAGCAGCGAAGAGAAAATGTCCCGTCGGGTCAATCTCGAAGTTGCGCGGTTCTTTGCCTCCCGTTGGAACAGATCCTGTCTGCGTCAACGTTCCCTTCGTCTGGTCAATCGCGTAGATGGCGATAGTGTCTTCGCCGCGGTTCGACGCGTAAAGAAACTTCCCCGAAGGATGCACGCTGATTTCCGCGTCATCGTTGCGTCCTTTGAAATCCTTAGGCAAAGTCGAGATCGTTTGGAGGGTTCGCAGCCTTCCTGTCGCCGGATCGTTCGAGAACGCCGTTACCGTATGTCCCATCTCCGCGATCACGTAGGCGAACTTGCCTGAGGGGTGCAGCGCGAAGTGCCGCGGTCCCGCGCCCGCGTCCAGCTTGGCGAACGCCGGTTGATTCGCTGTAAGCGATCCCTTGGCCGCGTCAAACTTGTAGACGAGCAACTGGTCCAGGCCCAGATCGTCGACCATGGCGAAGCGGTTGTCGGGCGAAAGATCGATCGAGTGCGCGTGCGGTCCCTCTTGGCGCTCGGGATTCGTCCCCTTGCCGGTGTGCTGCACAAACGCCGATGCCTCGCCAAGCTTTCCATCGTCAAGCACAGGGAAGACCGCGACGCTGCCGCCCGTGTAGTTCGCGACCAGCACATACTTCCCAGTTTTATCCACGGTGATGTAGCAGGGATCGGCGCCGCGTGATGCCACCTCGTTCAGGAACGTCAGCTTGCCCGTTGCGCGATCGATCGAGAATGCTCTGACGCCACCGCTGTTCGGCCCCTTGAAATTGGGAACTTCATTGACCGCATAAAGGAATCGTCCGTTCGGATGTAACGCGACGAACGAAGGATTGGTCGTCTCAGCGGCCAGTCCAAGCGGAGTGATCTGCGCAGTGTTCGCGTCAAATCGGTAGGCGTATATGCCTTTGCTCTTGCTGCCTTCTTCAGTGTAGGTGCCGACGTAGAGAAGATACTTGCCTTGCGGTGCGGGTGCCGCGGCTGCACGGAAACTCATAAAGAGAAAAAGTGCGATCACCGGAACGACTGAGCAGAGAGACCAGAATGTCTTCATCCAAGTATAAAAGCGCATTCAGGCGCATTCGCGCAAGCGGTCGAGTGTTTTGCCGGTTTCGCTTACTTCGTTAAAACCGTCGGCACCGTCTGATCGTAAGCCCAAACGATCGCGCTCGTGGACGTGCGCTGGTTGAACTTATCCAGCGTAATGGGAAAGGCGACGATGATCGTTCGGCTTACAGTTTCGTTGGGCTGAATCTTAGTCTCAGGAGTGAGAGCGGGCTGTGCGCCGCTTTTGAGTGTGGGGAAAGCCTGGAAATATCGATCAAAGTCGACGGCGGACACGGCATCGGCCGTTAAGTCGCCGCTAGGCGCCTTGATTGAGCTTTGCAGGTTGTGTACGTAGAGAACCTTCTCGCTGGTATTGCGCAGCGTGAAGGTCAAGGCGACCATGGTCGAGTCCTGTCCCGGGATGTCGACCGCCGTCACGTTGTCGAGCGATCCTCCGGCCTGTGGTTTGGCGCGTTTTAGAAACGATGCAAAGATGACCACAACCAAAAGCGCGCCGACTGCGATCAGCAGAATCTTCGCAGGCGGCAGATTCCGCTTGGCCGTCCCGAATTCCTCCCCGATGTTGATCGTAGGACCGGCGGGAGCTTTCGGCGGCGCAGTGTTCGGCGCAACTGGGGTCGGCGGCGGAGTGGGTGTCTGATCAGGCATAGGCTTGAGTCGCCTCCGATTCTACGCCAGGGCAGGTTGCAAAAGGTGTTGAATGCCCCCAACCTGGCTAGGATCGTGATATTCGGCGATGAGGTCGTTTCCTTCGAGCCTTCCCATCAAAGCTTCGAATGCAATTTTCGAATTAAGGACTGAGTTCTCTCCTAAGACTGTACCCACCACACAACAGCCCAAGACATTCTTGGGGATATTCCCAATGTGCCAACGGATTGCCGTGCGTCCGGGGACGTTCAACACCTCTGGGCAGACATATCCAAGATGCGGTGACATGCTGAGTACAACTCGATAGATTCCTGCGGTAATGCAAGGATGGCCCGGATAGTATGGTGTAAGACGCGACGGCTCGAGATAGTAGCATTGCAAGACACCATCAAGCCAAAGCTCCCCTGTAATGGACTTTGCGGTTTCAATCTTCCGGTAAATATCTATCTTCATGTGTTTTTTCACTTGTACGCGTGGGATAGGAGTGAACAGGAGATGCCTCCCAGTAGTCCTTCGGGCTATAACTGGAGTGTTCAATGACCGGATTTCTCGGTCAAGGTTGAATGAACATCCGAAAAGAAAGACCTGTGGAAAACCCCATTTCGGGAGACGCGACCTGTACTGGGGCGATGGACTGGAAGGAATATGAACGCGAAATTGAGCAGCTCTTCCGCGAGGCATATCCATCGGCGACTAGATCCCCACAACGCAAGGGTATTCGACGACTGCATCGCCTACACAAAAGGTGGTCCGGTGACCCATTCCGATGCACTTTTGATACTTGAGGCGCTCAAGAGTGACTACTCTGAGGATCCGGTGGTTAACGCCAACTGCGAGTTCTATGCGGGCAAAATCTTGGCTGAGGTGGACCCCGTTTCTGCCAAAAAGTATCTCGTCGCGGCCCAAGTGGCATTTCGAAAAAGTTTTCCTCGGGGCCACCAAGTATTTACGGCTCTGCGCTCCGCCTTGCGATCTTTAAATCGAACAAAATGAGACAGTTATTGAGTTAGTTAGAAAACACTATCTGAACTGGCCATCGATCCAGCTTTGTGCGCCGACAATCCTCACCACCCATGCTTCATAGCTTTCGCGAACTTTGCTTCCGGAAGCGTGTTCAGCACATCCTCCTTCGTCAGCCACGCCCGCCGTGCCTGAAGAATCCCGTAGCGGATCTTCTCCATATGCGACGTGTGGTGCGAGTCGGTGTTGATGACGATCTTCACGCCTGCCTGCTTGGCCTGCCGCAAATGCACATCGTTGAGGTCGAGCCGGTCAGGATAAGCGTTCAACTCCATCGCAACTTTGTGTTTCGCAGCCGCCGTCAGCACCGTGCGCATGTCGAATTGATAAGAGTCGCGCCGCAGTTGAATGCGGCCCGTAGGATGCCCGATGAGCGACGTGTTCGGGTTCTCGATCGCCTTCAGCAAGCGCTCCGTCATCTTCGCCGGCTCTTGATTGAAGATCGAGTGCACACTGGCGATGACGATATCCATCTGGGCCAGGACGTCGTCAGAAAGATCAAGATCGCCGTCGGCCAGGATATCCACTTCAATGCCGGCTAAAATCGTGATGCCCTCGAGCTTCTTGCCTACTTCGCGTATGCGAGCAATGTGCTCCATCGCGCGCCTATCATCGAGCCCGTTGGCGAACGCCAAATTTTTCGAGTGGTCGGTAATAGCCATGTACTTGTAGCCACGCGCCCGCGCGGCCTCGGCCATCTCTTCGATTGTGTTCTTACCGTCGGTCTCGACCGTATGCATGTGTACGTCGCCCTGCAAATCTTCCTGAGTAATCAACTGCGGCAGGGTATGCTTCTCCGCCAAGTCGATCTCGCCCAGATTTTCCCGCATCTCCGGGGGAATGTAGTCAAGCTTCAACTTCGCGTAAATTTCCTCCTCCGTTTTGCCCGCCACCGGCTTTCCACCGTCGAGTTCAGCCAGACTGTATTCATTTAGCGTGTACTTCATTTTCAGCGCGCGTTGGCGCAAGGCCACGTTGTGCGCCTTCGATCCTGTGAAGTACTGCATGGCCGCGCCAAATGACTCCGGAGGCAGCAGGCGCACGTCTACCTGCATTCCGCCCCGCAGGTGAAAGCTGATCTTGTTGTCACCACTCGCAATGACGTCCATCAGTGGTGGATACTTCGCCACATACGCGATGGCCTCCTGCCGTCCTTCTTCTGTCGTGCAAGCTTTCCCCGTGACCAGGATGTCAAGGTCGCCCACGGTTTCGCGCCCGCGGCGCAGCGATCCCGCCGGCGTGATCTTCTCGATCCCGGGGAACTTCTCAACGTAAGCAATAATCTTCTCGGCCTCGATCTCCGCGCTATCAATCAGGAAGCGTCCTCCAATGCGGCGATAGTCCTCAATGGCCTTCAGCAACTTGGCTTCGTGTTTCTCGCCCATGCGCGGCAACTCGCGAATCTTTCCTTCGCGCGCCAGCTTCTCAACCCCATCCACGTCGCTGATCTTGTAAGAGCTCCAGATCAGCGCGATCGTCTTTGGCCCCAGTCCTTGAATCTTCAGCAACTGCAGCATCGAGGGGTGATACTTGTCGAGCAATTCAGCCTGAACCGCGAGCTTGCCCGTATCGAAGAGTTCCTTCAGGTTGTTCAACATGCCCTTGCCGATTCCGGAGATGGCGAGGACCCGCTTGGGATCGCCCATCAGATCTTTGATTTGCTGCGAATGGTTTTCGATGGCCTGTGCGGCATTGCGGTAGGAGCGGATGCGAAACGAGTCCTGCCCATCAATTTCGAGCAGGTCCGCGGTTTCGTAAAGAATGTTGGCGATGGCCTTGTTGTCCACCGACTAAAGATAAACAAGAATTCCGGTAAGGGCCAGAGCCCCACTCCCGAAGGTTCCGCGAGGTCTGAAACGATTCACACACTAAACCCCGGCGGGTGCCGGGACGCGCGCTCGCGGAGCGGAGACTTGGATGGGGTGGCATGAGCCCGCCACTAGGTTGTTGCTTTGGTCACGTTCGCCGCCTGCGGTCCCTTCTGGCCTTCGGTGATTTCGAACTCCACCGGATCGCCTTCCTGCAGGCTTTTATATCCCTCTGAGCTAATCGCGCTGTAGTGAACAAAAACGTCAGGCCCATCCGCGCGCCCAATGAACCCGTACCCCTTGGCGTTATTGAACCACTTTACGGTTCCTTTCAGTCTTTCCACGTACCCCCCTTTTTCTGCACGTCCCCTTTTGGGGGCGCCCAAGGACGTGCCCGCAGTCGATAGGATGCATTTTGGAGCGCTAGGGGTAGGCTGTCAAGTGAATGTGCAACTAGAATTGTCGGCGAAAAGCCAAAAAGGGAAGAGACCTCGTAATTGTCCCAGTGAGACGAAGGAATGCCTCAGCAGCTAGCAGGGTTCTATGTTTGGCGCCGACCCTTTCGTAGTGAACGCGACATGTGATCGAGCCACAGCACCGACGAAATCGTCTTGGCATCGCGAATGGTTCCGCGAACTACCATCTTCACCGCCGTTGGCAACGGCACTAGGCGCTTGTAGATAATCTCATCTTCCTCTGGCTGCGCCTCGCCCGCACGCAGGCTGGTCGCCAGAAACACCGACATCGTCTCGGCGACGAAGCCCGGGCTCGCGTAAAACTTCAGGATGCGCTTCCATTTACGGGCGGTGTATCCGGTCTCTTCCAACAATTCGCGTTTCGCGGCGGTCAGTTCCTGCTCGCCGGGATCGATCCGACCGGCAGGAAGTTCCCACAAATAATCTTGCGCCGCGTGACGATACTGCCGCTCCAGGAGAACGCGCGGCGTTGACCCGGAGTCGTCTACGGCAAGCACAACGACCGATCCCGAATGATGGACAACATCGCGCCGCGCGCGTATGCCGCCCGGTTCCTCAACGTGGTCGGTCGACACCCAGAAAACCGGCCCGGTGTACACGGTGCGCGAGGAAGCAAGCCGAGCCTTGGTCCGCTTGCTGCCGGCACCCTTACGAGAAGAAGATTTTGCCATGCCAACAATATAAAGGCTTCTGGCTTCGGGCGTCCCGCTCCCGAAGTTGCGAGCCGGTCGTGAAACGAGTTTCGGAGCCGGATCGCGGAAGCCGGAAGCCGCTTCTGCTATGCTGCCGGGCATGGCAGCCAAGCCGCGAATCACGATTGTCGGCGCAGGAAATCTCGGTGCTGCTCTGGCCGTGTCTCTGCGGCGTGCCGGGTATGCGATCGAGGCAGTGCTTGCGCACTCTCGCGGACCGTCGCTGAAAAAGGCGCAGAGGCTGGCGAAGGAGGTCAATGCCAAGGCGGTGTTGCAACTTCCGCATGCCATGTCAGCTCAAGTGGTTTGGTTGTGTGTACCCGATGCAGAAGTCGCGCGAACCTCTCGCACGCTTGCTGACAAGACACCATGGAAGGGGAGAGTTGCTCTTCATTCCAGTGGAGCCCTCACCAGCGACGAACTGAGCATCTTGCGCAAGCGAGGAGCGAGCGTTGCATCGGTGCATCCGCTTATGACATTTGTGCGCGGCTCACGACCGTCGCTGGCTGGAGTGCCATTTGCGGTTGAAGGTGATGCCGCCGCAGTGCGCTTGGCGCGCCGCATTGTGAGCCATCTGCGCGGTCACGCTTACTCGATTCGAAAATCAGAAAAGGCCGCCTACCATGCCTGGGGAACCTTCGCCTCACCCTTGTTCACCGCTCTTTTGGCGACCACAGAACAGGTGGCAGCAGCAGCGGGAGTGAGTCGCAAAGCAGCCCAACGCCGCATGATTCCCATCCTGCTGCAGACGCTGGCCAACTACGCATCCGTCGATGCGGCAGGCGCGTTCAGCGGACCCATCGTTCGCGGCGACGTCGACACGGTGAAACATCATCTGCGCGTGTTGCGAAAAGTTCCTGCAGCGCACGAAGTCTACTTGGCCTTGGCGCAGGCGGCACTGGAGTATTTGCCCACGAAGAATAAGAATTTGCTGAAGAAGGCTCTCGACTGTGAATCAGATTAACCAGTGCGCACCAGCGTGCATTGCAAGCGCAGCGAAAGGCAACAGTTACTCATGACCTTCGGACCAAACCGGCGACTGATCTGTGCTCTCCTTCTCGCACTGGGAACCACGTACTATCAGTTCGCTCTGCTTCTGCCACGGGCGCGCCAGCGGAGGGTGGCCAATGAAATGTCCAGAGGCTACGCCCAAGGGGGGGACTTTTATCCCATCTGGCTGACGGGCCGCGCGCTCTTTTCTCACGGCCAGGATCCCTACACAAATGAGACGACTCGAGACATTCAAACCGGCCTTTTCGGCCGGCCTATGGACGCACGCCATCCAGCGGATCCGCCTCTCGACTACCGCGCGTTTTCTTACCCTCTCTATACCGACCTGCTGGCAGCGCCATTGCTGCCTCTTGGCTTTGACACCGTCCGGTTCATGCTCACCCCGCTGTTCCCAGTGATAACCGCGGCGAGCCTGATTCTCTGGGTGCGGGCTCTGCGCTTGCGCTTTTCAAACGCTACGCTGGCAATCGCAATCATCTTGACTCTGGCCAGTTATCCAGTGCTGGAGGGACTGTTTGCGCTGCAGCCTGGTTTGCTGGTGGGAGCCGCGTTGTCGGTATCGGTGGCAGCGCTGGTTCGTGAGCGCTACTTGCTCGCCGGCATATGGCTTGCGTTGGGTACCGTGAAACCGCAATTGGTTTTGCTCGTAGCTCTTTGGCTGTTGCTATGGGCAGCCAGTGACTGGAAGCATCGAAAACGTTTTGCGATCGGCTTCATCTGCACCACGGCGCTGTTGTTTCTGATGTGCCAACTGGTCCTGCCGGGATGGTTCTTTGGCTGGTGGCACTCGCTGGCCGGCTATTCGCGTTACACCTTGCCACCGCTCACACAACTGGTGCTCGGCCGAATCCTTGGTACTGCGGTAGGGTTGTCAATGCTGGTGCTAGCAGGCGTGATCGGCTACAAAACGCGCCGCCACCCGGCCGATTCCCCCGGCTTTGCTCTTGCGGTGAGTTTTATTCTGGCGGTCACTGTCATCCTGCTACCCACAGGAGGGGCGGTATACGATCAGGTCATCTTGCTCCCCGCGATTTTTTGGCTGGCTGCGCGCAGTGATGTGATCCCCAAATCCAGCCTTCCGATTCGCGTGCTCGCGATCTGCGCTCTCATCGCGCTGTCCTGGCAGTGGTTCGTAGCCTGCGGAGTTACCATCGCCGCGCTGCTCCACTCAAGCGTGATAAGTAGCGCAGCGGTCATTGTTCTTCCGACGCGCATGGCGGCGTCCTTACCTTTCGTGGTGATCAGCTTGTTGTCGTTTTTCGTCGTCAGGTTCGTGCGTGGACAGGACGCGGCGGGACAGGCGGTTCTAGATGGAAGGTCCAGCAGTTGAAACAGCGAATGAAGCGGAGCAGTACGCAGCCACAGATGGGAAGAAGTCGGTGGTCTAACTTGAAGTGAAAAGATGCCCCAATTTCTCTTTCTTGGTCTTCAAGTACTCTTCCGCATGTGGGCTGGGTGTGACCTCGCAAGGCACACGCTCCACCACGCGCACTCCGGCGCTTTCGAGAGCTTCAACTTTGTCGGGATTATTCGAGAGCAGCCGCACCCGCGTAACACCTAGTGCTTTCAGAATTTCTGCGGGCAGCGTGTAGTCGCGGTAGTCATTCTTGAACCCTAGCCGCTCGTTCGCTTCAACCGTGTCGAGTCCCTCGTCCTGCAGTTCGTAGGCCTGCAGCTTGGCCATCAGGCCGATGCCACGCCCTTCTTTTTGCTCATAGATCAGAATACCGGCACCCACTTCGCTGATCATCGCCAGCGACATCTCGAGCTGCTGGCGACAATCGCAGCGCAGCGAATGAAATACGTCGCCGGTCAAACATTGGGAATGAATCCTAACCAGCGCCGGCGCCGACTTCACGTCGCCCATCACCAGCGCGACCGCCTCTTCCACGCGGCGGCTCCCATCGGAACCGAACTGTCCGCGAAAACCATAAATGCGGAAGTTTCCCCAGCGGGTGGGGAAGTCGGCCGACGCAACCTGCTTTATAGCGATGTCGTTCACTTATTCATTATAGCGGCTAGAGACGATGTGGAGACGCCGACAATCGTCTGATCGCGAAGTCAGCCGCGGGCCCGGAAGGGAAAGATCGCATCCTGCTTCGAAGGAATCGGTGCTCCGTTTTTCGTGGCCGGACGAAAGTGCCAATTTTCCAGCGCTGCCAGGCACTTGCTATCGATGTCCGGGCCTAGGCTCTGCAGCACTGTCTTGCTGACGATTTCTCCGCGTTCATCAATCGTGATTTCGATGACCTCATTGCCCGCGTAGTTGGGCAACTGCCACGGATAAACCGTCGGATCAGACGTCGTGACCGGCAGCGCGGGGCGAATCTCGTCCCCGGTTAGCGGTCCGCGGTAAAGGGTGCCGTAGCGAGGCCCCGCCTCCGCTCCGTGACCCAGAGCCGACAGGGTCTGCGTCTTGGAGTTGTCCTCAGCCTCGGTGCGCGACAAGGAATTCTGTGGCGCCGTGAGCCTCGCCAGTTGGGCAGGCGCCTTCCATGTCAACTTCTCATGCCCGAGTCGCTGATGCTTATAGCGCTCCGTCGCCTGGTCCGACGAACTGTGACTGCTGTCATCGGGATTCTTGCTTGGCCAATAGAGCCTCGTAACGGAACTTCCATTTTGCCCCACCGCGACCGACGATGCGGTAAGTAGCAGGGGAGTCGGTGCATGCAACATCCAGGCCAACACCGCCCCATGCAGAGCAAGCGATCCGATTCGGATCCAGCGCTGACGCCGCGCATTTACCGGGTTAAGTTGCGAAAACATCAGAGACAATCCGACGGCTCCCAAAGCCGTTTGTTAATGATAGTTAGACGTGATCCATCGGTTTTCGTCAAGCCTATTTCTTTGACGTGGTTCCGGATCGGGCACCCGCAGTAACGCATCCGTTTGGTGCCAATCTTCGAACGCTGATAAAATACTTCAGCAGTCATAATCCAACCCACACACGGGGCTATAGCTCAGCTGGGAGAGCGCATCGTTCGCAACGATGAGGTCGTCGGTTCGATCCCGACTAGCTCCACCAAATCTGCAATCCCTCCCGATTATTACGCGTTCGCGGCGCACTTCTCCAGGATGATATGATCTTCTGTGAACCTTCTTCGCCTCGATCTTCGCCGTTACGTCTGTGACCGCGTGGCCCCATCCGGGCTCTAGTTACTCCCGCGCTTCAATTCTGGGCCGATCCGAAGGCTCACCCAAAACAACGAAAGGCTTCTGACACAGACGACCGCGGCGTTCGTTCCCGCGATTCGTGTGATCCCTCGAAGCCCACGAACAAACTCTCAGGAGAGATTTCTATGAAGCTACTAGTAATTGGTTCCGGAATGATGGGTTCCGCGGCAGCATTCGACATGGCTCGCACCCCGCAGGTGGACGCGGTTACCTTGGCCGACACTGATCTCAAGCGTGCTCGCGAAGTGGCGGCGCGAGTCAACAAGATAACGCGCGACAAGAAAGTCCGCGCCGTCGCGCTCGATGCCAAAGACCAGAAAGCCGCCGCGAAGGTAATGCGTGGCCACGACGCCGCCCTCTCTGCCGTTCCGTATTTCTTGAATCTAGGCCTCGCTCGTGCTGCGGTCGAAGCGCGCTGCCACTTCGCCGATCTTGGAGGCAACAACACCGTAGTCCGCCAGGAGTTGGCGCTTTCGAAGCAAGCCGAAAAGCGCGGCGTGGCCCTCGCGCCCGATTGCGGCCTTTCTCCCGGCATGGCCTCAATTCTCGGCGGCGAACTCGTCCGCAGGCTAGGCGGTCGCGCCGACGCTCTGCGTCTTTATGTCGGAGGCCTTCCCGAGCAGCCCACGCCGCCCTTCCATTATCAGCTCGTCTTCTCCGTCGAAGGACTTATCAATGAGTATGTCGAGCCCGCTCGCATTCTTCGAAAAGGCAAGCTGACCACCATCGATCCTCTCACCGAGCCTGAAGACTTCCACATCGCCGGATTCTCGCCGCTCGTGGCCTTCCACACCTCAGGGGGCACCTCCACGCTGCCCGAAACATTCGAGGGCCGGGTCGGCGAGTGCTTCGAAAAAACCTTGCGCTATCCCGGACACTATGACCTGCTCTGCGAACTCAACGAACTCGGCCTGTTCTCGAGCGAGAAGATGAAATTTGGCAAAGCCGAGATTGCTCCGCGCGCCATGATGTCGAAAATCTTCGCCGGAAAATTCGCCTCGAAGGGACCTGACGTCTGCCTCATGCGCCTCGAAGCGCACGAATCCGTCAATCGCGCCGGAGTGCGCGGCTTGCTGGGCGGGCGCCTGAAAGGGAGAGTCGCTTCTTTCACCATGGTCGATCACTACGATCCCAAGACCGACATGAGCGCGATGATGCGCACTACGGCCTTTCCCGCCTCGATCGTCGCGCAGATGCTCGCCTCAGGCGCCATTACCAAACGTGGAGGAGTCCTGCAGGAACTCGACGTTCCCTCCGACCTCTTCCTCGATGAAGTGGAGAAGCGCGGCATCAAAATCGACTACGCGATTGAGTAATTGCGCCCGCGCCCAAAAGGCTCGGCACGTTGACAAAAAAACCGCACAGCATGGCTGCTGTGCGGCAGGAGTGAGATGCGTTCAGAAGGGTGGTACCGGACAAAAACTAAGCTTGTGCTTTGGCCTTGCGGCGGACCATGCCCGCCAGCCCAATCAACCCTGTGCCCAGCAGTGTCAAACTCGCCGGTTCCGGAACCGCGCTGTAGCCGATGAATTCCTGCGGGCCCATGCCTGGTTTCGCGCCGACTGGTGTGTAGAGCAAGAGTCCGCTGTAGGCGCCGTTTCCTGCTGTCTGTGCCTCTGCGAGATAAGTCGCGTCAATTGCAGCACCGTTAATCGTGGTGAAGTACGGATTGCCCTGTGCGTTGGTCGAGAACAGCCCCCAGATTGCCCACTGCGCTTGCGCACGGTCGAGTCCGCCCGCGAGCATGCTTTTGAAGATCAAGCCCGCAGCCTTGTAGTCGAGCGTCATTGAAGCACCGAACATACTGTTGCTGATGCCCTGCAAGAACGGCGACACGGTCGCCGTGAAGGTCTGGCCCAGGCTCACATTGTTGTCGTAGCTGTCGCAAAGCAGGGGCGTAAAGGTCTTGCTTCCGTTGACCGAAAAATAGTAGGGATAGCCAATGAACGGCGAACCGTCGATCGCAGTCGCGCCTTGATGGCCTTCATAGGTCATCGTTACGCTCGTAGCAAATGCAGAACTGGCCAAAACGAGGGCCACGAGGGCCACAATCAGAACAAGAGAGATACGGCTTACGCGCATCGGCATGTCTCCCAGCAAACTGAAGATAGCTGTCTCCCATCGCTCGCGACAGCAGGCACTTCTGTGTCATCTACCGGGGGATATTCGGCTAAACCGTAAGGGTTGCGTTTAGCTGGTAGCGCCGTGAAGGGAACGGCGATTCTTTCGTATACGGGTTTTAACTCCCGTAACCAAGTGCATGGTACCAACGATTCTTTTGTTCACGGAATGGCCCAACCGTGTTGGTTACTAAAGTAACCAGCCGAACTCCTCAGGAAATCGGAGGATTTTTCCGCCTTGGGAACTACTGCATCCTTCACCCTGTTCCATTCTTGGAACATGTTGATGCAAATCGCTGCGCTGTCTGTTAGCATGTTGCGCAATCTGAGTTATCGATCTTCTTCGCTTTGCTGGAGATCGACGTGCCGGCAGGTGGCACCGCAACTGCAGCCGCTTACTGCAGTGAAGTGTCGCTCGGTCCAAAGCCCAGGATAGCCGGCCGCTATGAGGTAGGGAGAGCAGTGAATCAACCCGAAGCAGGGAATGTTCAAACGGTAGTCCGCAAACGCAGGACCCGTCGCCATCGTCGCAATCGTCTCATTCGCCACGTCATCTTGGGATCGTTGTTCGTCGCCTGTGGTTTCGGACTGGCCTCCGTCGCTCTGCGGCATTTAAGTCCATCGTTGTTCCACGCCTCAATTTCGGTGCCTCAGAGCCACAGCGCCGAGTCTGCCACGAATCTGCTCTTGCTGACGCAGCAGGAGACCGCGCGCACAGTCGTGGATCGTCCGGTGTATCCGTATTCAGTCGTGCCGGGCGGAATCAACGACGCGCGTGAGTTGAAGTGGGTGGCGGAACACGATCCGATCGTCGCAGCTCACTACGCCGGATTCGACTACGATCATGCCCGCGTGGTGCGTCTCGTTCTCGCTCGTACCGCTTATATTTCCTACCGCATCGGCAACAAAGTTTATTGGACGCGCCACCGCGTCACGCTCAAGAAGGGCGAGAAACTTATCACCGACGGCAAGATGACTGCACGCGCACGTTGCGCCAACCGCGTGGAAGAAGTTCCGCAGCAGGCAACCAACTCTGCCGAGCCGCCGCCCGCAAAGTTTGAAGAACCAGTTCATCCTTCAATCGGAACCGCCGTCAGCGCTCCGCCCGTGCCCTTTGTATCGACATTGCTGAACCGTCCGAGCGTCCCCGGATTAGGACCGGCTCCGCCACTCACCCTCTACGATCCCATTGAGGGCGGGACTTGGGTTCCGATTTCTCCACCACCACTTCCCGGCGTTTGCGGAGTGGGAAAAAATCCGAAGACGGGTACCACTACGACCGTCAAGGGCAAGAAGGGCAACCCCTGTTCCAGTGGCGGTGGCGGCGAGGTCCCCGAGCCCGGCACGTGGCTGCTGGTCGCCTCCGGCCTGGGCCTGACCTACTGGATGTCGCGCCGCAAAATCGCCAGAGCGTAGCGTCCGCGGCTCTGAGGTGAGCGGATCTCTAAGGTGTTATCGCGACATAAACCAATGTTGTCATTCCGAAGCGCGGTTTTATCGCGCGAGGAACCTGCTGTTCTCTATTCATCGAATGTGCTCCTTGCGGCTTGAACTCACTCGCCTTCTTCCGATAGCCTTCTGTCCTCATTTTCATGGAGGTTCTGGTGCGTCTTGCTGCGTTTCGTGTCGTGGCCCTTGTGTGGTTGTCTTCTCTTCCTGCGCTAAGCGCCGCGCAGGCCATCCGCCTTCACGTGGATCTTTCCGACGCACCGCGCAACATTTATCACGCACACTTGCAAATTCCCGCGCACGCCGGCGAGATGTCGCTCGTATTTCCCAAATGGATCCCCGGCAATCATCGGCCCAGCGGACCGATCGCCGCTTTGACCGGCATTCACATGGAAGCCGCTGGACAGCCGCTCTCCTGGCAACGCGATGACGTCGAAATGTACGAGTTCCACGTTCCAGTCCCCGCCGGAGTGTCTGCAATTGACGTTTCGCTCGATGCAATCACGTCGCAGGACAGCGCGGGAGGCGGTGGCCCCGCAGCATCCAGCAATCTTCTCGATCTGAATTGGAACGCCGTGGTGCTTTATCCCAAGGGCACCCGCTCCGACGATGTGACCTTCGAGCCGTCGGTTACTCTGCCCGCCGGATGGAAATTCGGCACGGCGTTGCCCGTGACACGCAGCACTGGCGATGAGGTCGAGTTCGCTCCAGTCTCGCTGACCACGCTCGTGGATTCGCCCCTCATCGCTGGCTTGCACTACCGCAAAGTTGAACTGACCAAGTCAGGAGAATCGCCAGTCCACGTGATGGATCTGGTCGCCGACGCCGAAACCGATCTCGCGATGACGCCGCAGGATGTGGCGGCCTATCAGAAGTTGGTCGCCGAAACCGGAGCGCTCTTTGGCGCGCGCCATTATCGCCAGTATCACTTTCTCTTGACGCTGAGCGGGCAGGTCGGCGGACACGGTCTGGAACATCACGAATCCAATGACAGCGTTGCATCGGAACGCACACTGCTCGATCCCGATCTGCACATGTTGGAGGCTGGACTCGTGCCCCACGAGTTCGCTCACTCTTGGAATGGAAAGTATCGCCGCCCCGCAGGGCTCGCCACTCCCAACTATCAGGAGCCAATGGTCGGCGATCTTCTCTGGGTCTATGAAGGCCTCACCGAATATCTCGGAAACTTGTTGGCTGCGCGCGCCGGCCTGTGGACCGACGAGCAGTACCGCGAGGCGCTGGCGGGAACGGCCGCCACGCTCGATCATCGCGCGGGGCGGACGTGGCGCCCGCTCGAAGACACCGCGCGCTCGGTGCAAACGCTGCGCATGATGGGATCGCAATGGCAAAACTGGCGCCGCAGCCTCGACTACTATCCTGAGGGAGAATTGATCTGGCTCGAGGTCGATGCACTGATCCGCCAGCAGACGCATGGCCAGCGCTCGCTCAACGACTTCTGCCGGCGTTTTCATGGTGGCGAGAGTGGCCCGCCCAAAGTCGTGCCATATACATTTGACGACGTGGTCCGCACGCTCAACGAGGTCGCGCCCTACGATTGGGCGAAGCTGTTGCACGAACGTGTCGCCGCTACCAGCACGCACGCCCCGCTTGGCGGCATTGAACGCGGTGGCTGGAAGCTGGCGTACACCGACAAACCAAATCTTTTCACCCAAGCCGTCGAGAAGCTCGCCAAGTTCGCGGACTTAACGTTCTCGCTCGGATTCACCGTGAATGAAGACGGCAAGTTCGACGACGTGACCGTCGGCTCGCCCGCGTACCAGGCGGGCATAGGGCCGGGCATGAAGCTGGTCGCGGTCAATGGCCGCAAATGGTCGCCGTCAGTACTGCACGAGGCCTTGAAAGCTGCGCAGGGAAGCGATCGTCCCATCGATCTTCTGGTGGAGAACGCGCAATTTTTCAAGACCTATTCCGTCCCCTATCACGACGGCGAGAAGAACCCGCACCTCGAGCGCGTTTCAGGCCAGCCTGACATCTTGGGAGACATTCTGAAGCCGCTCACTCACTAACGCTAGGGCAGAACCCTTAGTTCTAATACCTACGTAAGTCCTCCGTCCGTTAAACGCTGCTAGAATCGCGGTAGAACCATCGAAAAATTTGTCCGGGCACAGGTGTTCATGCTCAGTCTTCCCCGAATTGTAGTAAGCCGGTTGCAGGTGGCTGCGTTTTGCGTGCCTTTGGCCAGCTCAATGTTGCTGGCGCAGTCTTCAGTTCGGAATGTGAAGGTGCTCGGCAGTAAAGACGCGGTCGAAATCGAAGTCGAATCGAGTGACCGGCTGGTTCCACAAACACAGGTACTGACCGGCCCAGACCGGCTGGTCATCGATTTTCCCCATGCCACTCCCGGCAGCGCACTGCGCAGTCAATCGGTCGATCGCGGTCAGGTCAAAGATGTGCGGATCGGCTTGTTTCAGTCGAAGCCGCCCGTCACGCGGCTCGTCCTCGATCTGAAGAGCGCGCAGTCATACCAGGTCTTTCCCTATGGCCGCACCGTGATGATCAAGATCATGGGTGGCGGCGCCGACACCTCCGCGCGCGTCTATGATTCCTCTCCCGCGCAGCCCACGCGTCCGGGTTTAGTGGTTGCCAACTACGTCGCCGGCGCTGAGCGAGTTCACGTCGATCCTCCGAAGCCCCCACTCCAAGTTTCGTTCCTTAATGGAATGCTGGCGATCCACTCCGACAAGGCGACGCTGTCAGAAGTGCTTTACGCCGTGCAACAGCGCACTGGCGCCGAAGTTTCCATTGCTGCTGGAGCCGAGCAGGAGCGAGTCGTGGCCGACATCGGTCCGGCGCCTGCGGCCGAAGTATTGGCGAAGCTGCTGAACGGATCGAGGTTTAACTTTCTGATTCTGAGTGCGGCCAGCGATCCGCGCCAACTCGATCGCGTGATCCTGAGTCCCCGCGCCGAAGGTATCGCCATGCCGCTGCCTCCGGTGCAAACCGCTGACGAATCCGAGGACGGCGGCGATTCCCCCGCAGCGGCCGCCGTGAGGCCACAACCTGTCCCCCCGCCACAGATGCAGGGCGCTCCGGGCCAGCAGCCGGAAGCCAAACCCGGCGACGATAACCCTGACCTCTAAACCCAGGTTTCAAAGTTTCAGAGTTTCAAGGTTTCCAACCTGCTAAGTCCTTATTCCGCAATATTTTGCCCGTAAAATCTTTGTTTCCAATATTTTGCGGATACTAAGTCATATCCGCAATGCGTAACTCCTTGCAAGCAAGGAATTTAGCTCATGGATATCCACTGAAAGTCAGAACTGAATTCGCGCTTACGGAGGCGTAATCAAGCGGATCGGCACCGGAGACGAGCCGGTGACTGATGTGTTGGGCGTAATGCTAGAGCCATTGCCGCAGCCCGCGACATTCAGAACAGTTACTTGGAGGCTTCCGTCTGGATTGATTTGATTGATGAAAACCTGCAAAAAGCCGACGATCGTGACTTCGGCGCGGTTGCTGGTAAAAGTGAGAACGCCCGTTGAGTCATAGATCGGAAGGGAGACGATCGAGGTGCTGTCAGTGATCAGAGACCCACTAGTGATTTTGAAAGGATTAGCCGTGCCTGCCGTGATTTTGAACGGGTAGGCTGACGTATCAAGCACATCCTGCCCGCTCAATGGGGGACTCGTTTGGCTGGTCATCGAACACGCCAATCCAGTGGCGGTGTCACCGCCAAGCCCTCCAGGGTTCTCGCTGAGGTCGATTGCATTAGGAGGAGCGGCGTTAATCTTCTGCACACCGCATTGGTATTGCGTAGTTTGGTCGCATCCTGCGACGGCACCCTGATATCCCACTGCGCTAGCGCACAACGGAACCGCTACCGATAAAGCCGGAGCCTCGCCAGGTAGATATTGCAGATTGTTTCCCACGGGCGCCGGGTTGCCGTCGTATAACTGCGCTCCGGGTATGACATTTGCTCGCGGCGGATTATCGGTCGGCGGCGGAGTACAAGGCACTGAGCCTGACGCTCCCCCGCAGTCCGCAAAGAGGGTGAAAGTTTCGCCAATCACGCCACCCGGAGTTCCGACGATGGAAATGCCAGCGTTCTGGATCGAACCATTGCTCAAGGAGACGAAGGGGTTGCACCCAGGGCTTGTGCAGGTGGTCGTAGGGTAAAAAGGATTCTGATTTGGCACGATCCACGGTTTGACGCATCGCGGCTGAACTGGAGTTACGGCGCCCATAGGGCCCCCATTCGTATTGACGTCTGAGGCGGAGGGATTGAAGACCTCGGCGACAGCTGTGGCGCTGATTGAGTTACCCGTATTTCCCCAGATGCGCGAAAAAAATGTCGGCAAGCTGGTACGTTGAACTTGAGCTGTTACAAGCGGATTGACCGCAAAGACGGTCGAAAGCGTAGAGCAGTCGGGAGAACTGTTTGAGGATCCGCTTCCGGTCGAGTAGGTGACGGTTACTGTCCCACCCACACCGCCAACGCTGTTCTGTCCTCCTGCGGCCTGAGCTGCCAGCGTGGCGACACTGGTAGCGCCTCCACAGATGCTTTGCCAGTAGGTCGGTTGATTGGTGGGATCAGCCGTTCCCGTGATTCCCGAAATCGAAATGACCCGTGCGGCGGTCAGTGCGGCCGCATCGGCGGCACGCTGCGCCTCCTCCTTTGCAAGGTAGAGCGTGATCAGATCAATCGATAGCGCCGCTATCGCGATGATTGCGACCATGGCAATGGCGACGAGCACCATGGTTACCCCGCTTTCCAGGGATCTTTCAGGTCGACGTCGGAGTCCGCAGGTGGCTCGTGGGGTCATGGGTGTCACTTAGTTCTCATTCATGACGACGGCCGTCCCCACGATGTTGGTGGGAAGTGACGCCGACGGACCTAGTAGGCTCACGACTCGGCCGAAGCGCCATTGGTATGCATACTTAATGCTCACGCAAGTCGCGATAACCTGGATTTGAGCGCCCGTGGGCGCTGGCGGCAGACAGTCGACGTTCGCCGGTCGCGCTGAGGCGACCGCCGGAAAAAAGTAGCCGCGGTTGATGATCAATGTAATTCCGCACGTCGACGAGCCACTAGGAGTTATGCTGAATTTCCAGGATGCTGCAGGGCCCGACGTGTAAAGCGTTGAAAGCATGCCGCAATCGTCAATTTTATTGGCGATCAGGTAGTTATCGACCTGCTGAAATGCATCACTGACGGAGGCAGGGATAGAAGTAGGTTGCGCCAGATCGTTCGCGGGGTCGGCCGCCGCCGCTCTCGCCGCGTCCCGCGCGGCGTTCGTAAGCTTTTGTTTGAGCGTGTAGGCACCGCTGAAGTCGAAGATGCCAACGACAAACACCACTAGTAAGGGCAGAGACACGGCAAACTCCACTAGTTGCGCGGCGCGGTCATCGGAAAAGGCAACCGCAACTGCCCGGACGAGCCAACTTCGAAGCTGATGCCGACGGATCAACGAGTCTCCATACGCACGCGCGCCGCTGCGTTCAGCAGGATTTGCTGCTTATTCAGAGAAGTGAAAGGAAGCCAGAACTGAAACGGATATTGAAATGTGACAGACACACCGCACACACCCGCGCCGCCAATTACCGTGCTCGTCAACTGGACTGGCGTCTGCACGCAAACGTTGGTGCTAGCACTGCCATCGCAAGCTTGAGTCCCTCCCGTATTGAGGCAGGTGTTAAGAACGGGTTGTGGGGTGGGATATCGTGCTCTGTTTGGGTCAAGTTTGGCGGTGACGAGAACTGCTTGGGCTGCATTGAACGCATTCTGGGCGCGGCTGTTGACTCCCACCGTGCATGTCGTGCAATACGGGGCGGCTCCGGCGCGTGCGCCTTCTTGTGCTGCGCGCGTGATGCTGCCGTAAATGCTGAAGGCTTGTCCGAACCAAAAGATGCCGAGCAGCATCATGAACATCAGGGGCAGAACGGCGGCGGCTTCGGCAATCTCTGCGCCGCGCATTTCGGTGGCGAGTCTGCGGACGGTCTTGCCTGCGAAGTGAAGCATGCTATGCAACTCCCCAAACGTGGGCGGCGCCGTAGAGCATCACGGTGAAGGCCAGCGCTACGCCATACGGGACTTTGAGCGAGTCGGGATTGTCGAGCGAAACCTGATGCCCAGGGAGCCGGAAGGTGACCAGCGAAATCAAGATGTGTCCGATGTTCCTCATGGTTTGTCGCACACGCCCCGTGTAAATGATCAACGCCACCGCCATGACTCCCGCTACGAAAACGGACCAGACCAGCAGACCGACCAGCATGGTTGGTCCTGTGAAGGATCCCAAGGCTCCGGCCAGCTTCCAGTCGCCAGCACCCAAGCTGCGCAACAGGACGAACGGCAGCAACAAAAGCAGGCCCAGTCCTGCGCCGAGTAGCGAAGCTTTCAATCCGTTCCACCCGTTGAGCACTGAATTCGCGGCAATGCCAACCAACAACGCCGAAACCGTCAACCAGTTCGGGATGCGGCGGCCGCGAAAATCGGTCCACGCTGCAATGACCGAGAGAAGCACCGCTCCCGCCAGAATTGCCGGCTTCAAACGAGCCTCAAACCGGAGTGCTGCACAGACGCCCACCCCGAACTCTCACACTCACAGCTTCCATGATATTGAAAAAGATCCATTTTGTGACGGTTCAGAAATCGCCAGTGGGGGGGATGTTTGATTCCCGCCGCTTCGCTATTATCGCTGCAAAAGCAGCCTCTTGCGCGGATTTTCACATAGGGGCAGAGGGAAGTCAATGAACCGTTGAGTACTGTTGGAGCGGTTTATGCTCTTAGGCAAAAGTGTCGACTTTACCGCCACCGGACCGTCGAGGGCGGCTGTTTCATATTTGATCTTCCGGCAAAACAAAAGGCCCGGACAGAATCCGGGCCTTGGCTGACATTCTTAATCGTTAGCGGTTAAACGGAGGGGACGCGTTGTGCTCGGCCACGATCTTCTTGGCGTTTTCGGCCAGCGCTTTTGCCTGGGGCAGAAGCTCTAATCCCTTTATGATTTCGGGATCGGCTTCGGCACGAACCTTCATGCCTTCATCCTGACCGAACGCGTCCACGAAAACTTCGGCCTTGATGTTGGAACGCAGCCAGTCGTTGTTGTCGATCAACTCGGCTTGCGTATAGGGAATGCTGGCCTCGTCGAGCGATTTGCGGAACTCCTGGAACGTGGCGTCATCCACTTCGAAGCCCTTCGTCGGATGGTGCGTGACCACGTAGCGCTTGGCGAAGTTGAAGAACGCGTAATGCTGCAGCATCGTGTCCTGGAAGTGATTGCTCTTCACCGGAGGAATGCTGACATCCGGAGTGATTCCGCCGCCACCGTACACGGTGCGTCCGCTGTCGGTGAGCTTCACCTCGCGGTTGGCCGTGTTCGAAGACTCCGCCGTGTCGCGGTTGTAATAGTAGTCATACAGCGAGATGTTGCTATAGTCGCGCTGGATGAGGCGTCCGCTCGGCGTGTAGTAGTGAGCTGTGGTCAGGGCGAGTCCAGTGTTCTCAGATAGCGGGTACACCGTCTGCACCAGGCCTTTGCCGAACGTGACTTCACCAACGATCAGGCCGCGGTCGTGATCCTGAATCGCGCCGGAAACAATCTCCGCCGCCGAAGCGGTGAGACGATTCACCAACACTACGACGGGATATTCTTTGCCGCCGTTGCCGTGTTGCGCGATGTAGCGCTTCTCGGCTGAGGCGCGGCCATGATGCGAGACGATGAGCTGACCCTTCTTCAGGAACTTGTCAGCCACGCCAACGCCTTCGCTGAGCAGACCGCCGGGGTTGCCGCGCAGGTCGAGGATCAGGCCTTTGAGATCTCCGAATTGATCGAGAGCGTCGGCGACTTCATGCTCGGTGGTTTCGTTGAAACCGTTGACGTGCATGTATCCCACGCCAGGCTTGATCAGGAAGTGGACATCCACGCTGTATCGCGGAATTTCGTCGCGCACGAGCGTGAACTCCATCGGCTTCTCGACCGCTTCACGCGCGATGCTGATGTGAACCGTTGTTCCCTTAGGGCCCTTAAGCAGGTCGGCAACGTCGCCCGTGCTCATGTTCTCAGTGGACTTGCCATCGACCGCGATGATGACATCGCCGGGATGAATGCCAGCCTTATAGGCGGGCGTCCCCACGAACGGGAAAATGACGATGACTTTATTGTTGCGCGGACCGACGGTCATGCCCACGCCGTAATACTTGCCCCGCTGGTCTTCGCGCATGAGCGCGTAAGACTTGGGATCAAAGAAATTGGAGTGCGGATCGAGCGCGTGCAACATGCCGGGGATCGCGCCGTTGTATATGGCCTTGTCGGCGTTCACGGGCTCGGCATAGTTCTCCTCAATGAGGGAGTACACGTCGGTAAATTGCTTGAGACTGTCTTTGACTTCTGAGTCGCCGGCCATGGACGACTGCTGGCCGGAGCGCTGGGCAAACACGATGCCCAGGAAACCGCAGGCGAGCAGAAAAAAAACTACCAGGAAGAGCGATCGGCGTGAACTACGAGCCATCTTGAGATTTCCTTCGTTGAGGGCTTACTTCCACCCCAGTTACCGGGCTGCTTAGCCGCAGTATATCACCAGCTTAGACTGCCCCGGACCCGGATTGTCACCTTGGTAACTGTCGGGCAATTGGGCTAACTATGAGATGCGCCTCGAGGCCTAGGGGGTTCCTGAGTCGTTGAAAACAATGCTGGCTGGGACCGCGGGCTGTGGATCGGGTGGCTCCACCGGCGGCGTTCGCTGCGTTGAAGCCAAAGATGCCGTTTTCGCGTTCGAACTAGCTGGTTTGGAGCGGGTGGCGTCTTGGTCCGGGTCGTGCCAAGACCTCCGGTATGGGTAGCGAATCGGCACGGGAGAGAGGGACATGCCGACCCCCGCGCCTATGCCCGCTCCGATCATACCGAAAATCGCCATGGCGCTCGCGCCTCCGGTTCCTTTGGACCCAATGGCTACTCCGAGGCCTCCTCCGATTAAGGCGCCGATCAGGGCACGCCGGCCGCCGTGTTCGCCCATCCACGGGCTTGCGTAGGTGCTACGTGAATACGGCATGGGTCCAGCAGAGCGCATGGGAGGCCCCGGCATCCGACGAGGAAGCTGTGCCAGGGTTGCGTAATCCGCTGAGTCGTCGCTCGACGGATGGGCTTGGGCTAATTCGGCGCACGTTTCTGCTCCCGGTATATAGCGGCATCGCGCTGCGGCGATGGGTTGCGGGAGATTATTCGCAGAATGAACATCGGACATCTGTGCCATTCCGGCCGATGCCAGCAGGATTGCCAAGAGCGGAGACAAGAGGATCAGTTTCTTCATGCGTTGATTCATAGGGTGCCTCAGTAAACATTGTTTCGGTGGAGTGTGTTTCGATGATCAAGGGCCGTTGCAGAACCATCTCGATCTCGGTTCCAGTGTGAAGAGAGATTGCGTCGCCGCGAGTGAACAGGACTTTCGCCAGGCCAAGCCCAAAGCCGATTGCCGCTCCCGGACCTACCCCGATTCCGATGTGTCCAATGGACCCGATGAGGACTCCAAGGCCCGTCGTCGAGGCGACTGTATAAACGTCGCCGTCTATCTGAGCGACAGGTTCGAGAGTGCCCTGCTCGTCGGTTGTGCGGTGCTCCGCCGAGCCGGGCAGGCTCTGCAGGTTTCCAGAAATGGCAAGCACGCGGTCATCGGGAAGAATGAATTGCGTGAAGCGCATGCGCAGTTGGGATCGGCCATGCATGCGGCCAGGGCGACGGCTCTTTTCGACGACTCCGAACACGCGAGTCTTCTCCGGAATGGCGATGCGGTCGTCGGCGATCACGGGAGATGAAGTCTCGAGATAGACTCCCGAACTGGCGGTCGCCGAAGTGGTGGGGAGGGGCCGAGTCAGCTTCATCAGCAAATGAGTGCCGGCAGGAACTGTGATCGGCGGCGTGGCGTTCGGTTGGGCGGTTTGCGTCTCCACACTGGACGGCCGACTCAGCGCGGCCAGGAAGCTGGTTTGTGCCAGCGCGACGCTGTGGGGCATCAGAAAGCAGGAACACAACCAGAGGGCCAGGTTTCGATTTCTGTGCTTCATGAACGCAGGTTACGGCGAACGCGCCGCCGGAACTTGCGTGCGTGGGATAGTTTCTCGAGTGTCACACAGGGTTTAGCTGGACCTGACGGCGTTGGCGATTCGGATCATGGCCGCTTACGCTGTGCTCGACATCATCATCGGTGGTGGCCCAACTTGAGACGGAGATTCGCATGGCGGTATGGCCGTGCCACTGCGTCCCTCCGCACCAGCACGTGCCGTCAGACTGAATCTCGGCAACGACTGTGCGCGTTTCGTCAGCGGTGCCGAACGAGACGAGCACTTGATTCAGGACGACGTCGTTGAGCACCGTGAAACCCGCAGCACTCAGGCGATCGGCGAAGAGGCGCGCCTGGCGGCAGTTGCGCTCGATCATCTCACGCAAGCCGCTTCGGCCGAGCGAGCGCATCGCCGCCCAGAGTTCGATTCCGCGGCCCCGACGCGAAGCATCGGGCGTGTATTGCCAAGGCTCGCGGCCGGCGCTCTGCGTCAAGTACGCCGCGTGTCCCCAGGACAGTGCGCGCCGCAAGTGTTCCGGATCGCGCACGACCGCGATTCCCGAATCGTAAGGGACGTTCAACCACTTGTGGCAATCGATCGCCCAGGAATCCGCGTCACCCACGCCTTCCAGCAGCGGTGCTACGCGTCGACCGCCAATTTCAGTCATGTAGCGCGTGGCTCGAGTCGCGGTTTCGCTCAGCAGTTCTCTCACGGGACTTCTCCTGACGATTTCACAACTCTTCGATGGGCAGGCGAATGAATTCTTCGTAGCGGCGGAGTTCGGTGATGGATGACTCCGACAACACTGGAAAGGGGATTGCGCGACATCCCGCAGGAAGCTCGGCAGCGGTAAGTAAATCGCAGACGACGGCGGCAGTCTGCTTCAGGCCGCGTTGCCAGTTGGGCTCGCGGGCGTCGCGAAAGATGAGGCTGTCGGGATGAAATCCGGCAGCGTTCAGCACCGCCCGAGCCACCTTCAGAAACTCGGGCCAGCGAGAAGCGACACCGACCAGCATGCCTGCGGGAGCCGGGAGATATCCAGAAAGCGACGCCGGCACGGAGCTGACTTGCAGGGTCAGCACTTCGGTGCCTTCGGGGAGCATCTTGCGCACCGCGGCTTCGCGATTGGGAAGCACGACTGGAATACCGCCCACCGGAATCTTGGGACAGTCCTCCGGCGTGCAAGACTCTACGGGGAACGTGATGGCTCGGGCAATCTCCGCCGCAAGGATGCGACGCAGTTCCTCGTCTGGCTCAATCAACAGGAAATGGTCTGGAGGCTGCAACTCCAACCACTGGCGCAGGCGCGAGCGCAGCAGAGGGAGCGAGACCCCGAGCTTTCGCGCCGAGCGAAAGAGACGGGCGATCATTTGATCGAGCGCGAGCACGGGCGAGGGAGGTATCTCAGGCTTGCTGGCGCGAACGTAGACTCCGCTGCCGCGGCGGAACTCAACCCAGCGGTCGCGCTCGAGCTGGCGGTATCCGGCGCTGATCGTGTTGGGATGCAGGTGAAATCGACGCGCCAGTTCGCGCGTGCTGGGCAGGCGCTGGCCCGGCTCGAGGTCGTCACTAAGAATTCCCAGGACGACCTGCGTCACCAACTGCTCGCGGATCGAGACCTCACTGCCTCGGGCAAACCAGAGTTGCATGGCGCGAACATCATAAGCCGTGGGCGCTGCGCAGCGAAAGTTGTCAAGCCATTGTCACGCCCGTCATTGCCGCTTTTCCGGCTCCGGCAGTATGATGAATCGCATGAGCTTTTCCGAGACGATCTTCCTGTTCTTCCTGGCGCTCATCATCTTTGGGCCCAAGAAGTTGCCGGAGATCGCCCGCATGGTGGGCAAAGCGCTGAATGAATTCCGGCGGGCATCGAACGAGTTCAAGTCGCAGATCGAGCAGGAGATCGCTCATCTGGAAGTTGAGAAAAAGACGATTCTGCCTCCCAGTCCGACTCCGGAAGGAGCGACCAGCCGTACTCTGACTTCGTCGAGTACGTCGACTCCCGTCAATGGCAATGCGGCCGAGTCCACCACGAACGAACCGCCGGCGACGTTGGCCGCTGCCGAGGATGAGCCGCTGTTTGCCACAGAGAAATCGGATGCGGCTGAGCCTCCGCCGGTGGCCACCGAAGCGCTTCTGGACTCGAGCGAAGTAGCGTCCCCCAGCACGCAGGAGTCTCATGTCTGAATTTGCGGCCGCCGCGCCTGGCGACGAGCATGACAAAGAGGCGATGCCCACGATGGGCTTCCTCGATCACCTCGAGGAACTGCGCAAGCGAATCGTGTATTCCATTTTGATTGTGATGGTTGGGACTGGCGCGTGCTGGGTCTACCGCGAGCGGATCTACGGCGTCATGCAGAAGCCCATCATGGATGCGCTTCGAGCCAGTGGAATGCCGGAGAAGTTGGTTTACCTGAACCCCACGGAACCGTTCAACCTTTACTTGAAGATTGCGATGCTGGGAGGGTTGTTCCTGACTTCGCCGTTTGTGCTCTACCAGGTGTGGATGTTTATTTCACCCGGGCTTTATCGCAACGAGAAGAAATACGTTGTGCCGTTCATGATTTCGACGATCTCCTTGTTCACGTTGGGCGGATATTTCGGGTACAGCATTGCATATCCGCGGGCGCTGGGCTTTTTCCTGGGTGACTTCAGCAAGCAGTTTCAGCCGATGATTACCATCGGCGAGTACACTTCACTTTTTCTCAGCATCGTCTTGGGGATGGGCCTTATCTTCGAAATGCCAATCCTCGTATTCTTTCTCTCCCTGATGGGCATCATGAGCCCGCGATTCATGTGGAAGAATTTCCGCTATGCGATTCTGGTGATCTTCATCCTTGCCGCGATTGTCACGCCGACGCCGGATATCGTGAACATGTGCGTGTTCGCCGCGCCGATGCTCGCGTTGTACGCTCTCAGCATCGGCGTATCGTGGCTGGTGCATCCCAAGCAACGTGAGTCTCGCAAAGCGAAGGCAGCGCAATGATGGCGGCGCAGTCAGTGCGGTTTGTGGTCGTGCTGACCCTTGCCTTGACTGCTCTTGCTTGTGACCACGAGAAAGAGACGGCGCAAGGACAGAGTCAACCCTCAATCACTCCTGCGGAGACGCCTGCTCCGGCGTTGAATCTTCCCGCTGATGCGGGACCGCCTCCAGCGTTTGACGGCGACCGTGCAATGCAGTACGTGAAAGACATTGTGAAGTTTGGGCCTCGCCCGGTAGGGAGCTCAAATCACAAGAAGGTGGAAGCGTATCTGGCTTCGCGGTTGAAGGGGGACCAAGTCGAAGACGACGTTTTCACGGCCGACACGCCAGAGGGGAAGTTCCCGGTCCACAACATTGTCGCCAAGTATCCCGGGGCGAAAGACGGCATCATCGTGATGGCGAGTCACTACGATACGAACTATCCGCTGCGCGATACTTCGTTCGTAGGCGCGAATGATGGTGGCTCGTCGAGCGCTCTGCTGCTGGAGATCGCAAACCAACTTCGTGGCAAACCGCGCGACGGATACAGCATTTGGCTGGTGTGGGACGACGCGGAAGAGGCCATCAAGCCTGACACCGAGATGCCGTTCGAGAAAGACAGCCTTTACGGGATCAGCAATCTCGCGGATAAGTGGAAGGCTGACGGAACATCGAAGAAGATTAAGGCGTTTCTGCTCGCCGATATGATCGGTGATGCCGACTTGAATGTGGACCGCGATACGAATTCGACGCCATGGCTGCAGAGTGTTGTGCTGGAAGCGGCCACTCGGCTCGGGTATCAATCCCATTTCTTTGCGCGCTCGCTTCCCATGGAGGACGATCACCTGCCCTTCGTGCACATTGGCGTGCCTTCGGTCGACTTGATCGATTTTACTTACGGCTATAACAACGTCTTCTGGCACAGGCCGCAGGACACCGTCGACAAACTCAGCGCGAAGAGCCTTGAGATTGTGGGCAAGGTAACCCTCGAGACGGTGCGCATTCTCGATAAGATGGATCCTCTGCCTCCGAAGTGAGCGCTGCTTGCGGTTTGCCGTTTTGCGCTTTTCGGAAATTTCATTTCTAATGCAGCCAACATGCGAACTGTGAAGACCCTGGTTTTTACCTGCATCTTTATTTTCAGTTTTACCTGCCTTGCTGCAACTCCTTCCACTATCAGCAATGATGAAGATCGAGTGATTCAGGCTGCGCTTCAGCCCTCGACGCTCGAGGCTAATCTTCGCAATTTGACCGACGAAGTCGGCGGACGTATTCCCGGGACGGTGGCCATGCAACACGCCATAGTGTGGGGAATACAGGCGCTCACGGCGGCCGGCGCTGACAGTGTTCACACCGAAGGATTCGAAATTCAGAACTCGTGGGCCGAGGGCGCCACCGAGATGACGGCCGTGACCGCCCACGAGGTCAGCGCGACGAAGGTGGGGGGAGCGACGGTGCTCTCACCGTTTCGCGTGCGGGCGGTGTCGGTGGCGTGGGCTCCTGCGCTCGCGCCGATGAAGCGTGTGCCGATCGTAGATGTCGGCGAAGGCGCCGCCGCCGATTTCGCCAAAGCGGGCGACATCGCCGGCAAGATCATCCTGGTGCATACGACGGTTCTCAAGACTTGGGAAGACTTGTTTGCCGAATACGCGAAAGCGCCGCCCGTGATTGACCTCGCGGTGAAAGCGAAGGTTCGGGCGGTGGCGTTCATGGCGACGCGCGAGCACGACATTCTTTACCGGCACACGAATGCGGCGGTGGGAGAAATTGACAGGCTGCCGATGGTGATCGTTGCGCGAGAGGACGGCGAGCGTATCGCGCGACTGCTGGCGGCTGGTCGCCTCGTGTGGGCCGATCTTTCGATCCCCAATCAGCTCGGCGGACCGGTGAAGACCGCGAATGTCGTGGGCGACATACAAGGCAGCGAGAAGCCGGACGAGTTCGTCATCGTCGGCGCCCATCTCGATTCCTGGGAACTTGGCACGGGCGCTCTCGATAACGGCTGCAACGCTGCGCTGGTAGTCGATGTGTTGCGTGCGATTAAAGCTTCGGGCGTGCAGCCCAAGCGAACGATTCGCTTTGTTCTGTTTTCTGGTGAGGAGCAAGGACTGCTGGGCTCGCGCTCGTATGCAGTCGGCCACCGCGCCGAACTCGATAAGGCTGCGGGCGTGGTTATTTACGACTCGGGCACCGGTAAGACGACAGGCTTTTCAGTAGGCGGACGCAAAGACATTCTTCCCACCACGAAAGAGTTGATCGCGCCGCTTGCCCAATTCGATGTCAAAGAGCTGAAGACCGACATGGAATGGGGCACAGATCACTTCGACTTCATGCTCGAAGGCATACCGACGTTCGTGGCCGATCAGGTGGAAGCGAACTATCTGGAGAACTATCACGCCGTCTCTGACACCTACGATAAGGTGGATTTCCCGCAACTGAAAAAGCACGTGGCTGAGGCAGCGGCGCTTGCCATTGGCTTGGCGAATCTGCCGGAGAAAATTGGACCGCGTCTTACGCATGACCAGATTGAGCAGACCATGCGCGAGAGCAACAGCGTGGAGATGCTTAAGGCCGACGGCATTTGGGACGACTGGACCAGCGGACGGCGGGGAAGGCAGAAATAACAATCAGCAATCAACAATCAGCAATAAACAATTCTTAGCGCCGCCAGGATTTTCCTCTTGCTCTATTGGGTGCTCTTCAACGTCTTCGCATTGTGCATGCTGGTACTCGACCTGCGGGTCTTGCACCGGCGGGGCAGCGGTTCGGGATTTCGAAAAGCTCTGGTCTGGAGCGCGATGTATGTTGGACTCGCCGTTGCTTTCGCGGCGATCGTTTATTTCTGGCAAGGACATCAAGTCGCACTCGAATTCGTCACGGGATATCTGCTGGAGCTTTCACTCAGCGTAGACAATCTCTTTATTTTTCTCGTCATCTTCAATTATTTTGCGGTCCCCGAGGACCAGCAGCATCGCGTGCTCTTCTGGGGTGTGCTGGGCGCGATGATCATGCGCGGCATCTTCATTGGCGCCGGCGTTGGACTCATTGAGCGCTTTCATTGGCTGTTCTACATTTTTGGGGCGTTGCTGATTTACAGCGGTATACGGCTGGTTGTGATGGGATCGCACAAGATTGATCCCTCAACCAATCCGCTGGTTAGGGTGATGCGGCAATTTATTCCGGTGACGGACGGCTACGAGGGAGGGAAGTTCTTCGTGCGCCGGGCACAGGAAAACGCGCGCTTGTACGCTACGCCCTTATTGGTGGTGCTGCTGGTCATCGAAACTACCGACGTACTGTTCGCGGTCGATTCCATTCCCGCGGTGCTTGCCATCACCTTGAATGCTTTCATCGTTTACACCTCGAACGTATTTGCGATTCTCGGCTTGCGTTCGATGTACTTTGCAGTGTCAGGACTGATGAAGGTCTTTCGCTTCCTGCACTATGGTCTAGCAGCCGTGCTGATCATGGTGGGCTTGAAAATGATCATGGCAAATTATTTTCGCGTCCCGATTGCCGCGACTCTAGGAACCGTAGCAGGAGTGCTCGCGGTGTCGATCGCGGCCTCAGTGGCGTTTCCACAGAAAGCTTCACAGGAACCGCACTGAATCTCCGCGCACAACCGAGTGCTTCAGGAATTTCTTGTCGTCGTGATCGGAGTAGTCCATGCGGTAATGTGCTCCGCGGCTTTCTTCGCGAGCCAGCGCGGAGCGGGCCACCAGGAGTGCCGCCAAGTGCAAGTTGGCCGCCTCGTGCGCCCGCCGCGTTTTGGGGTGTGCAATCTTAGGCGCTATTTCTTCGAGAGCCTTGATCGCCTTCTGCATCCCCATGCGCGTGCGGACGATGCCAACGTCACTCCACATCACAGTCTGAATTTGCGTGATGAGTTCTTCCACTCCCGCGTCGACCGGACCGTTAGAGTAGGCGGCCTTTGGCAGCGTAGTCGTCGTTGACGTCGGCTTTAATTCTTCGCGCATCGCTCTTCCCGAGCGGGCGCCATACACCAAACTTTCCAGCAGGGAATTGCTTGGGAAGCGGTTGGCGCCGTGGACTCCCGTGGCGGCAGTCTCGCCGGCGGCAAAGAGTCCGGCCAGGTTTGTCCGTCCGTTAAGGTCGGTGCGCACGCCGCCCAGGCAGAAATGCGCCGCCGGCCGAACGGGGATCAGGTCTTCGGTAATGTCAACGTTATGCCGCATGCACGCGGCGTAGACGCGCGGCAAATGCTTCTGCACCTTCGTGGCGCTGAGATGTGTGAGATCGAGATATACAAACGGATCCTTGGCGCGGCTCACTTCCATTTCGTGCACAATGGCGCGCGCCACCAAGTCGCTCGGCGCCACGACGCCTAGGGGATGATATTTCGCCATGAAGCGGTCGAGTTCGAAGTTGCGCAGATACGCTCCTTCGGTGCGTAGCGCTTCTGACAACAGAAAGCGAGGGACTTTCTTCATGTAGAGCGACGTGGGGTGAAAGTGAACGAACTCCATGTCGCCGATCTCGGCCCCAGCGCGGAAAGCCAGCCCGATGCCGTCGGCTGTCGCCATTTCTGAATTCGTCGTGTCGCGATAAATTCGCCCCATTCCGCCTGTAGCCAGCAACACGGCCGAACACGCAATTTCCTGAGGAACTCCTGTTTCGTTGAGCAGAGAGATTCCGGTGATGCGTCCGGCGCCCGTCAGAAGAGCGGTGGTGAAAGCAAAAGGCGCAAACGAAATGTGCTTCAGTGAATGTGCCTTCGCCGTGAGGGCCCGAAGCACCTCGCTTGCCGTGGATTCACCCTGCGCATGGAGTACGCGGCTGTGGCTGTGCGTCTTTTCTTGCACGAAAACGAGTTTTGCGCCTGCGTGGTCAAAATGCTTGGCCCACGCAATCACTTCCTCGATACGTTCGGGAGCCTCGTCGATGAGGGCCTTTACGGCGGTGGTGTTGCAGAGTCCATCGCCCGCGGTAAGCGTGTCCTGCAGGTGGATGGTGACTTCGTCTTCGTCGTTGAGATCTGGCGCGGCGGGCGTGTGGGTATCGCGGACCTCCTTCTTCGACAGAACGAGGACGCGCCCAGCCGCGGCCAGTTCAATGGCCGCGCGCAGACCGGCAACTCCAGTGCCAATCACAACGAAGTCGGTCTCGGCTGGAAGACCCTTCATAACCGAGGAATGGTACCACTTTGCGAGGCAGAGCACTCATTCCAGCGCATACGCTATCATGGAACCGCATGCCGCAAGTGACTATTCACGTGCCCCCTCGGCCATATCAGGCCTGGATTGAGAACGGCCTGCTGACGCGCGCGGGCTCCGTCCTGGGCGAACTATTGCCGCAGGCCAGCCGCATTTTTGTCGTGACCGTGCCTCCAGTGCGCACGCGCTGGGGATCGAAGCTCGTCAGTTCGCTCAAGAAGAGCGGGTTCGCGCCGCAAGTGATTTCCATGCCTGACGGCGAACCGACGAAGCGGCTGGCGACTGTGGAAGCTCTGGCTGAGAAGCTCGCGCGCCTGGGAGCTGATCGCAAAGCGGTTGTGATTACCCTGGGCGGCGGCATTGTGGGTGACGTTGGCGGACTGCTGGCCTCACTCTACATGCGGGGCGTGGAGTTGGTGCAGATCCCAACGACCGTGCTGGCGCAGGTCGACGCGTCCATTGGCGGCAAGACCGGAGTGAACCTCGTTTCTGGCAAGAACATGATGGGGACGTTCTACCATCCGCGCATTGTGCTGATTGATCCTGCGGTTCTGAAGACTCTTCCCGATCGCGAATTTCGGGCTGGACTCTATGAGGCGCTGAAGTGCGGAATCATCGGGAACATCGAGTTGTTTTTGAGGTTTGAACAAAATCGTGCACGGATTCTGAAACGCGATCCTGTGGAACTAGAGTGGCTGATCGCACAGTCGGTGAAACTGAAAGCGGAAGTGGTTTCGGCCGACGAGCGCGAGGGCGGCTTAAGGCGGGTGCTCAATCTGGGACACACGATCGGCCACGCGCTCGAAACCGAAACCGGCTACCGGCGCCTGCTGCACGGGGAAGCAGTAGCGTGGGGCATGATCGCGGCCACGAACATCGCGCTCAGCGTGGGCCGCACGGATAGTGTTACCGCCGGCCGCATTGCCGATGCTGTTTTGAGCTTGGGTCGGCTGCCGGAAGTGAACGTCAGCGCGAAGAAAATCCTCGCTCGCATGCAGTCCGACAAGAAAACGCAAAACGGCGTGGTGCATTTCATTCTGCCGCGCGAGATCGGTAAAGTAGAAGTCGCGAACGACGTACCCGTGGACGCCGTAGTGAACGCGGTCGAAGAGTTGCGCCGTTTGTCGCGCGGCGGCTGGGTCTGGGAAAAATAGGGGATTCTCAATATGCAAGAGACAGCGCAGCAGTATACGCAACGAATCCTGGGTCAAATTGAAGGCCAGGATGCCATCAAAGTACAGCGGGCAACCGCCGCGAACCTGAAGAAACTAGTCCGTGGACTAACTCCCCGGCAACTGAAGTGGAAGCCTCAGCCGGGGAAGTGGTCAATTGCGGAAATCGTCGCACATCTGGCCGATGTTGAGATCGTCATCGGCTGGCGGATGCGTTCCATCATAGGAGCGAGTGGGACGACGATTCAGCCGTTCAATCAAGACGCGTGGGCGTCGGCGTTCCAGTACAGCAAGCGCGACGCGAAGCAGTCGGTGGATTTTTTTCGCGTGCTACGGGAGAACAATCTGACGATGCTCAAAGCGCTTCCGCCCGAAGCATGGGACTTCTATGGCATGCACCTTGAGCGCGGCAAAGAGACCATTGCGCATGTCGTGCGCATGATGGCCGGACACGACACCAACCACCTCCTGCAAATCGAAAGCATTGTCGCGCACTTAAAGGGCGCGAAAAAGAAGAAGCGGTAGGCGGCGCTTCAGCCTAGTGCCTGAAATCATCAAATCTACGGTTGTGGGCGCCGCGCCGGATGGTGCGAGCGACCAATGTTCGGCAGCGCGCGCCGTGCGCGAGATGTTTACGTCGATTGCGCCACGCTACGACTTGCTGAACCATGTATTGTCGTTCAATGTCGATCGCATGTGGTGGCGGCGCACCGCACGTACGTTCCGCCACATTTTGATGCGACCGGATGCCCGCGTTCTCGACCTGTGTTGCGGGACAGGCGATATGACATTTGCGCTGCGGCGTCAGGCAGGGACGTCATCGCCGCAGATTATGGGTGCTGATTTCTCGCACGCGATGCTGCAACGGGCGACTTCGAAATCATCGGTGCAGAACGGATCGGCGCCCGCTTGGATCGAGGCCGATGCTCTCAACCTTCCATTTCCCAGCGAGCACTTCGATCTTGTGACCTCGGCCTTCGGTTTTCGCAATCTCGCTGACTACGATGCGGGACTGCGGGAGATAGCTCGCGTGCTGCGACCCGGTGGCGAGTGCGGCATCCTTGACTTTGGTGAGCCCAAGGGCGCGATGGGCGCACTGTATCGCATCTACTTCAAGCAAGTGCTGCCACGTGTCGGGACTATGATCTCCGGAGTGAAAGGGCCTTACGCCTACCTTCCCGCATCGGTTGAGCGTTTCCCGGCGCCAGAAGAAATGCTGACGCGGATGAAGATTGCCGGCTTCGTGGAAGCAACCTGGACGCCCTATACGTTCGGTATCGCAGGGCTGTACCGCGGAAAGAAATAAATTCTACGTGGCGATAGCCTCTATCCAGCGGCGCGCAGCAGCTTACTTAAAGACTGGATGTCGTCGGGGCCTACATCTCCAATCACGAAATACCGCAGCCCATTCTGAGTCCAGTTCTCCACGTTGAACGACAGCGCCTTTAGCGGACCAGAGGGCAGTGCCGCGGTTTCTTCGCCGCGATCCTGAAAAATGAAGACAGACACCTCGTGCTTGCGAACCTGATAGATCAGTTGCGCCCCGGGTGTTTGCGCGAGATAGGTGACGCGCCCGCCGAGCAGCGTGAACTCTGTGCCCTGCAATTCGGGAAGGTTAAACGTGAAAGGAATTTTTCCAGCGAACCACGGCTTCACGGTATGGCGGTCGGTTGAGACCACATCGACCGGCGTCGTGCTCGCAAGAGTTGCGACATGAAGGTCAGCGAGTTCGCTGTAAACATGCTGCCGCCTCACATTTTCGCGCCCATAGTAGGACTGCACCAGCGCTGAAAGGATCACAACCGAAAGAACCGGCACGGCGACAATCGCCCACCTCCAACCCATTCGCTTCTCCGGTTTGGCGGAGACGCTCTTCAGAATGCTGGCCCTCAGTTGTGCGCTGGGTTCATAGCGCCTTCCGGCGGCGGCGACGGAGCGCTTCAGTTGCACGCGCTCCAGAGCATCCGCGGCGCACGCGGCGCAGCCGCGCGTATGAACACTCAGTTCTCGAGCGTCCGCAGGAGCGAGTTCGCCGTCGAGGTAAGCGTCGAGCTTGTCGCGCCACGCATCACACGCCATGCTGACCTCCTCGCATTTTCTCCTGAAGCACCTTGCGCAGCCCCTTCCGCGCCCGGGAGAGGCGTGACATAACTGTGCCTGGCGGAATGCTCAGAGTTTCTGCGATTTCTTGGTACGACATTTCTTCGACCTCGCACAGCAATAAAATTTCGCGGAAGTAAACCGGTAGCTCCTCCAGCGCCTGCTGCACCATCTCGCGGTCCGCCTGCCCGATCAGAAGAGTCTCAGGCGTCGGGCTCTCCACGGATGTCACTGCCTCGTGCTCTTCTTCATCGAACGCCACCGTTGTCTTGAGTCCCGTCCGCGAACTCAGAAACGAATTCCGCAAAATGCGATACATCCACGCCCGAAAGTTCGTGCCCACCTGAAATGACGAGAACCCGCGCAGCGCCTTCACATAAGTCTCCTGCACCAGATCCTCCGCTTCGGCGGTGTCCTGGGCGAGCCATCGCGCGAAGTTGTAGAGCTGATCGAACAGTGGCAGAGCCAACTCTTCAAACGTCGTGGCACTCAAGCGCTTGTCGGGCACCTCCACAGCATAAACTGCCCGATCGCTGGTTTATTCCCACATACGCAAGAAATATTTTTCGAGAGCACGCGGGAATATTTGGCTGCCTGCTTGGTTACCACCATAGAAATCGCACGAACAGGAGGAATCATGAGTCAGCCAAACCGCAGATCCTTTCTCAAAATTGCCGGCACCTCTCTCGGCGTTGGCGTGCTGTACTCCGCCTACCCGGCAGCACTAGCCAAGGGCGAGGTCGGAGACATGTTCGCTTCGCTCGGCCGCGCCAGTGGCGAAAAGGTCGCCCCGTTTTCATTCGTCCAACTCAGCGACGCGCACGTCGGCTTCAACGGTCCCCCCGATCCGCTGGGAACCAAGGCCTTCGAACGCGCTGTCGACATGATCAATGCGTTGCCGCAGCGGCCCGATCTTGTGCTGTTCACCGGCGACCTCACTCACGACACCGAGGACAAAAATATCCATTCGCAGCGCATGAAGCAGTTCCAGGAAATTTCGAAGAGGATCAACGTGCCCCTGATCAAGTGCGTTCCCGGCGAGCACGACGCCGGACTCGACGGCGGCGCCCTCTACCGCGAATTCTTCGGCGACAGCAATTACTCCTTTGATCATCGCGGCGTGCACTTCGTAGCGCTCGACAACGTCTCGCGCGCCAAGCCCGAAGTCGGCGCCGAACAACTCGCGTGGCTCAAGAAAGACTTGGGCCGCTTCTCGAAGGCCGCGCCCATCGTCGTGTTCACGCATCGCCCGTTGTTCGATCTCCGTCCCGACTGGGAATGGTTCACCAGCGACGGCGACGAGGTGATGAACGTGCTTTCCGCCTACGACAATGTGACCGTCCTCTACGGGCACATCCATCGCGATGATGAGCACGAGATCAACAAGGTTCATCACTACGCGGCGCGTTCGCTGATATTTGCATTTCCTGATCCAACCGGCGTCGTGGGCCAGCGAAAGCCGATTCCTTTCGACAAGGACCATCCCTTCAAGAATCTCGGCATTCGCACGGTGAGTTTCAACGACAAACCGCAACCGGCTACCGGTCAACTGTCGGTCGAAGACGTCGAGCTCACGGCCCGCGAATTCCGTGGCATCAACGGAGTGCACCAGTTTCTGAAGAACCCGAATGTGTAGCAAATTGACCCAGGCAAAGCCGAATCAAAATTTAAAAAATCCCGAAAGGTAGAAATCATGATCAGCATCAAAGCCCCCAAAGTCGTATTCTCAACCGCCCTCTCATTCGCCTTATTAGCGCTGATGGCATCCACTGGTATCAGGCGTGCAAATGCAGCCGACGTACCCGTTGTCGAGATCACCGCAAAGCGTTTCGCCTTTAGCCCTGACAAAGTCATGCTGAAGAAGGGGCAGACCGTGAAGTTGCGCCTTCACAGTGAAGACGTGACCCACGGATTCTTCCTGCGTCCGCTCAAGTTGGACGAGGAAATTCCTGCCGGCGAGACTGCCGAAGTTGTGGTCACGCCGCAGGAGACGGGAACATTCACGACAATCTGCGATCATTTCTGCGGCGCCAACCACGGCAACATGAATATGACGATCGTGGTGGAGTAGCTATGTGGTGTGACTCTTTTTACAGTGTGCGGCCGGTATTCGCGGCGGCGGTTACGGCGGCAATGCTGTTATTGTCCGGATGCAAAGTACGCCCGCCCGGCAGCCTCGAGACGACTTTCATGCAGGGTGCAAAGCGACGGCTAACGGTCGGAGGCCGCTCCGACCGCAATCCGCTGCAGGCGACGGAAGCGAATATCCACGCGGGCCAGAGCAATTTCGGTTCTTATTGCATGGTCTGCCACGGACTCGACGGCCAGAACACGGGTGTCCCATTCGCGGAAAAATTGGCACCGCCGGTTCCGCTTCTGAGTTCGACTCCAGTGCAGTCGTACACCGACGGGCAGTTGCACTGGATTATTCAGAATGGAATTTTTCCTTCGGGAATGCCAGCCTCGAAAGACGTTTTTCGTGACGAAGAGATCTGGCAACTAGTGCTCTACATCCGGCATTTGCCGCCAAAAGGGAGCCTCGGTGAGCCCGCGGTTTATGGCGGATCACCGGTGCCCACGAAAAAGGCGGCCCCGTAAAGGGCCGCCCACTAAAAAAGTAAGCGCCAACTTAGCGGAGAGGTGCGGGCAGTCCTGCATCCACCTTGAACACAGTTCCCAGCGGATTAATCGGAGCACTTCCACCCTTGATCGCCGTTCCATAGAAAGCGCCATCGCTGCCTTGAACTATCCCTTCCGGATTGCATCCGGTCTTCGCGCAATTGAATTGCGCGCTGGTGAGGAATTGTCCCGCGAGAGTAAGGGCAAACACGGTGCCAGGGCGGTCGGGCGAGATTCCAGCCGAGATGGCGATGCCCCAAAGATTCCCGTCCGACGCTTGCAACAACTGGTTCGGATTCGAACCCTGCGCGAGTGTGAGGAGATGGATGATCTTAAAGCCGCCCGCGGGAGTCAACTGAAAGACGCCCGAAGTCGCAGCTCCATAAAAGTTTCCATCCGAGGCTTGCACCAGGTTGCTTGTAGTCGGCTGAAATTGCGGCAGAACATGCAGGAGCGTGAAGTGCCCCGCAGGGGTGACCCTGAAGACTGTGCCGCGCTCGTTCGACAGACGTCCCGTTCCGTAGAAGTTGCCATCGGCGCCTTGCATCAAGGTGAGGGCCGTGCCTTCAGTGGTCGAATTCAGTTGATGGACGAGACTCCACGTGCCTTGTGGCGTCAAACGGAAAACGGTCTGAGCATTAGCGCCGTAGAAATTTCCATCTTTGCCCAACACGATCGCGCCCGATACGTCGGTGCAGGGAGTCCTTGAACAAAAGTTATAGAGAATCTCGAACGTTCCTGACGGTGTCAGCTTGTAGAAAACTCCAGCTCCGTGGGCGCCGCCCGATTCGGAGACACCGTATAGATTTCCGTCGGTGCCCTCGGCGAAGCCGAGCACGGGATTTTCACCTTGGGCAAATGTTCCGGATGCACCAGGCTCGAAGGTGTGCAGCGCCGTGAGTTCGCCAGACGTTGTCAATTGCCAGTCAGTTCCACCGGCATTGGCGTTATTCTGTCCCGCCCAGAAAGTGACGCCGTACAAATTGCCATCAGCCAGCTGGATCGGTGGTAGTGTCGGTTCGATGCCATTCGGACAAGAAGTGAAGTTTGTGTTGCACGAAAACGAGAACAGCTGCGTGATCGTGGGAGTGGAGAAGGGATGTTGGGCGAAGGCGACGGCCGTCAGAGATAAACCGACGAAAAGCGCACAGAGGGATCGCATAGGCGTTTTCCTTCCGAAGAAGTATGGATCAAATCAAGCTAATCTCGGCACAAGATTATGCTGCCCGGATTCCAGCGGTTAATGTCAATTCTTTGTAAAAACGACGAGCTCGCGCTAGACATAACAATCCGGGGCATTCACTTGCCGTCGGTAACGTGTCTAGATTGCGCTCGCGCCGTGCGAGGGTGAGGTCGCGTGCGAGTGAAAGCTGTCGGCGAACGCGTCCGCAATACTATAGCGGATTACATGCTCGTACTCCGGGCCTAGGAAGCGGCGCAAGCGGTCCGTGTTCATGATGTATTCGCCCGTCATGTAAGGAAGGGCTTGCGGAGGAATCGAGGAGATTTTCTGCTTCCACAGGAAGTTCAAGATCTGCCGCATCGCCCACTTTCCCGGGACGCGCAGAAGTTTTGCCTGCGCTATCTCGATACAACGGGCGAAGGTGAGAGGTTCGCCGCTGCCCGCAACGTTCAGTACGGTCAGCCGCTGCGTCTCCGGTTCACGCTGCAGGATATGCCGCAGCAGGCGCGCCATATCGTCCACATGAATGAACTGAATTTTGTGATCCAGGTATTGCTGCCCCCGGGGCAGCATGCAGGGAAGGCGTTTTCCCGCCTTGCGCATTTTCTCGGCACGCTCACTCTTTCCGTTGGGCGTTCCGCGAAATGCTCCCATCAGATAATTTTCAACGGTGGCGCCGGCAAAAATGTGTGGGCGCAAAATATAAGCGCTACATCCGCGTAGCGCGTGCGAGCGCTGCTGAACCACTTCATCCGATTGCTTCTTGTGAACCGCGTAGGGAAGAGTGTGCGCTGCCAGGAGTGATTCTTCGGTGGCGGGCGCGGGCAGGTTCGGCCCGTAGGCTGAGACGCTGCTCGGAAAGATGAACTGCTTGACTCCGTCGTCCGTAGTGCGATTGGCCTCAGTGACGGCCTCCATCACGCGCGCCGTTCCGGCGACGTTGATTTGCCACATGCGTTCGACGTCGAGCACGCCTGTACGCACCGGATCAATCACAAACGCGAGATGGATGACGGCGTAGGTGTGGGTGTCGCGTAGCAATTCATACAGCGTCCGTGTAGAGGACTCCACACCCAGATCCAGCCGCTCAAACTGCAATTCGGAGTCGGTCTGGGGCGGACTGACGTCCACCCCAATCACCGAATAACTCCCCAGCAGCGGCAGTAACCTGGAACCCAGGTTGCCCGAAACACCGGTTACTACGACGACAGGTTTTGCCATCAGTTCGGTTTCGCAGCCGGAGGTTGAGCTGGAGGCGCACCTTGCGGTCGAGCCTGCGGCGTAGTCGGAGAAGGCACCATGCGGGGATTCGGCATGCGTGGCGGCGGTTGCATCGGCCCGCCGGGGCCAAAGTACATCTCGTTGGTTTCAACTTTGAACGCGCCGTTGACCTTTTCCATCATCTCGCGATTGCGATCATTCTGCAGTTTGCTATGAATCTCATCCTTCACCTGATCCATTGGCAGCGTCTCTTTGCTGTTCACTTTGTAAATATAGCGGCCGCCCGAATCATTGATGACCTGCGATACTTCCCCTGCCTTCAGATCGAACACCGCGGCATGCGCCGGAGGAAGCCCGGTGCGCCGTACCTTCGGCAGATTCACTGTGGGAGATTCAATCTTCATCCCAGCGGCGTCAAAGGCTTCCTTCTGCAACTTGGGGAAATCTTCTCCGGCAGCGGCTCGGGTCCGCAGGCTCTCGGCCAGCTTCGTCATCGTCTGCTCAGCTTCGTCGGCCTTGGCCTTCTCCGTCGCCTCCTTGGCCTTCTGCGCTTCCTCGCTCAGTTTTTCGCCTTTCTCTTCGTCTTCTTCCTTGGCATCGGCCTCCCCTTGTTTCGTACGAGGTACAAACAGCCGGTCGAGGTTGAATTGCTCAAAGGCATCCGGATGATCCTTGTAATATTTCTCGACATCCTCCGGCGGAACTTTCGCCGCTTCTTCCTGAATACTACGCTGCAGTTCGTTCGTCAGTATCTGCATCTTCGCGAACTTCATGGTCTCTGAAAAGCGCGGAGTCTTGTCGAGGCCCTTCTTCTCAGCCGCACTCGACATGGCGATCAGTCGTGGTAACACGCTGGCCAGTTGCTTCTTCAGTTGCGGCGTCATGTTCGGCGCAACGCCGCTCGCCAACTTCTCAAACTGAGCTTTCGTGATGACGGTCTTGCAGTCGGCGGCAGAAGTCGTTGCCGTAGTCTTCTCCGCGGTCGCGGATTTTGCATCGGTTCCGGCCGCGGTTTTCGCGACAGCCGGCTTGGGCTTCGCGGGACAGACACCATTCACCGTGATGACCGCCGCTTCCGGCGGAACTGCCGCCGAAGTATCCGGGGGCGGCGCGGGCGCTTGCGATGGGGGAGGTGTGCCCGGCGCGGCTTGTCCCCAAGCCAGGGTACTCAACAAAACACACACCAGCCAACTCTTACGCATAAGTCATTTCCTCCAGGATTGGTCCATCAGAAAGTTGAAAATGCCAAGCACCAAATCCTAGCACAAAGGGACGCCTTTGCTCGCGTGCGAAGGCCGCCTGATTTGCTTGGCGCATTCCACTCTCAACGGCGATAATGCCAGCATGTCAGGGAACCCCGCGATTTCTCCGCCAGAGTTGATGCGGGCCGAGAAGCGTTCGGCTGCGGGGAACTCTGTCGTCGCTGCAGTAGTGATCACGGGACTGAAAGTTGCGGTCGGAGTCACGACGGGAAGCTTGGGAATTCTATCGGAAGCGGCACACTCTGGGCTGGATCTGATCGCGGCCCTACTGACGTATTTTTCGGTTGGAGTTTCCGATAAGCCTGCCGATGCCGACCATCAGTACGGCCACGGGAAAGTCGAAAACTTTTCAGCCTTCGTCGAAACCGGCCTTCTGTTGCTGACTTGCGCCTGGATCATGTACGAAGCGGTCTTGCGACTGTTCTTTCGCCGGGTTGAAATCGAACCGTCGTTCGCGGCGTTTGCCGTAATGATCTTTTCCATGGGTGTGGATTGGTGGCGCTCACGCGTGCTCGGTCGCATCGCTAACAAATACGACAGCCAGGCTCTGGAGGCTGACGCGCTGCATTTTTCCACCGATATATGGTCCGCGGGCGTTGTTGTGCTGGGCCTGGCGCTGGTGCTGCTGGGGCGCACATTTCACGTGGACTGGTTACGCGACTCCGATCCCGTCGCGGCCTTATTAGTTGCTGGCATTGTTGTTTCGGTGAGTTGGCGTCTGGCGCGGCGCACGATTGACGCTCTTCTCGATGCTGCGCCTCCGGGAGTACGTTCTCAAATTTACGACGCGGTTTCGCGCGTGGATGGCGTTCTCGAAGTAGATCGGGTGCGCATTCGGCGAGCCGGGAATCGCTATTTCGCCGACTTGGCTGTGGGCCTTGCGCGTACGGTAACGTTTCAACGCTCCGGACAGCTTGCGAGTGCGGTGACGGACGCTGTCCACCGTGTGCTGCCCGATGCCGATGTTACGGTGCAGCCGCTGCCGCGAGCGCAGCATTCGGAGAATATTTTTGACCGCATTCGCGCCGTTGCCACCCGCCGGAACCTCAACGTGCACGACATCAGCGTGCAGGATCTCGCCGGTCATTTGCACGTGGAACAGCACATTGAACTCGACGAGCGCATGTCGCTGAAAGACGCCCACGATCAGGTGACGGAACTCGAAGCCGACATGCGCCGTGACGTGCCGGAAATTTCGGACATCCTGACTCACATCGAAAGCGAGCCGGCCACCATTGAAAAACCTGAGGAATTGGTTGGCGACGCAGAACTCGAGCATCGCCTGAAGGCCGTTGCCTCGCAGTTCCCCGAGATCCTCGATGTCCACGACTTCGTCTTTAAGCGCGTGCGAGACCGGCTGTTCGTTTCCTGTCATTGCACCCTTTCGGATGATTTGCCACTTTCCCGCGTGCACGACATCCAAACAGAGTTGGAGATTCGCTTCAAGCAGGACGCACCGGAACTATTTCGGGTTTTAATTCATCCCGAACCAAGTACGGACAATCGGAGATAGCAAGAGATGATTTCCGCCAAAGCAATCTGGACTGACAAAGAGCGTTACCTCGGCGAGGCCACGTCCCGGCACGCCATCGTGATGGACACGGCCTCGGAGAAAACTGCCGGCTCACCGATGGAACTGGTGCTGATCGCGCTTTGCGGCTGCACAGCGTCGGATGTGGTCGGCATTTTGCGGAAGAAGCGTGAGCCGTTCACCACCCTGGAAGTCAGCGCTAAGGGCGACCGCGCTTCGGGCTACCCGGCTGTTTACACGGAAATCAAACTTGTGTATCGCATCGGTGGTAAAGTTTCTCGCAAAGCCGTGGAAGACGCGGTTCGCCTCTCCAAAGAAAAGTATTGTTCGGTTTCAGCGATGCTGGAAAAGACCGCAAAAATTACTTTTGAGATCGAATACGACGGCTCATAGCTAGTTTTCGGACAAGAGCAATCATGACTCCGCGCATTCTGTTCTTCAGTCAACCCGGGTGCCTATCCTGCGAACTCATGAAGATGTTGCTTGAGGCCAAGGAAATTGCCTTCGAAGAGCACGATATCAGTGCAGACCTATCCGCGCGCCGCGAGATGATCGATGAGCACGGCAGCACGGAGACTCCTACGATCGTGATCCTTTCGGACGAAGTCTATGAAGTGGTTGTCGGTTTTGATCCCGTGCGCCTTGACCAGTTGCTCGACCCAGCCCCATCATCGGATTCGGTGACCGAATCCTGAACTCCGCGAATTCCAGTCAAAATGCGCCGCATCCTCTGCGCGGATATTTTTTCATCGCCTCAGCCGCGTTTCTCTGGGGAATTTCAGCCGCGCTCGGTCGCGCCGTCTTCACCGGCAAGCTGGCTTTGAACGGGGAAGCCGTACATCCGATCGATCCTCTCATCCTTTCGCAGACGCGAACTTCATTCTCGCTTCTGGTGTTATTGCCGATTCTCGTTGGTCGGAGCGGATGGCAGCGCGTCAAGCTTCCCGCCCGCGATCTCATTCAGTGCCTGGTGCTCGGCATGCTGGGCGTCGCCGCCTCGAACTATTTCTATTACGTCGCCATTCAGAAAACGAGCGTCGCCATTGCGATCATCGTCCAGTACACCGCGCCGGTGTGGGTGCTTCTGTACGTTGTGGCTCGCGGCCAGCAGAAATTATCACTGCAAAAAGTTGCCGCCGTGGGCGTTGCCATCACAGGCATCGCGCTCACGATCGGCATCGTCGGCGCGAAGTCGGCATCGCCCCTTCGCCTCGATTCTTACGGTCTTTTCGCCGCCCTGCTTGCGTCATTTTCATTTGCGTTCTACAACGTCGGTGCGCACGGCATTCTGGCGCGTTACGATCGCTGGCGCGTGCTGACCTGGACGCTGACATCCGCCGCGGTTTTCTGGCTGTTTGTGAATCCGCCGTGGAGGGCTTTGGCCGCGCACTACGCGCCCGCGCAATGGGGATTCCTCTTCGCCTTTTCGATGATCTCAGTGCTGGGATCTTTCTCGCTCTACTTCCAGGGTTTGCAACATCTGGAGCCCACGCGGGCCATCATCGCCAGTTGTCTTGAGCCAGTATTCTCGATTGTGCTCGCGGCGGCGTTTCTCGGCGAAGGCCTGCATTCCATCCAGACGTTTGGCATTGTGCTAGTCCTGGCGGCAATCGTAATCGTGCAACTGCCGGGTCGAAATGCAGGTGGGGCGGAAGACTCGGTGGTGGTGGAGCCCATCGAATAGCAGCTCTTACTTTCTGCATTCCACGTACAAACTCTCATTCCGGCGTACTTCCAGGTCCAGTCGATCAATCTCCGGAATCGCACTTTTTCCGTAGCTTGATACTTCGACGTGCTCAAATCCTGCCTCGCGCAACATATGCTGTAGGGCTTTTGCGTCGAACATTTGCGAGTGGTTCGATCCCGGATGAATCACATCCTGCACGGAGTGATTCAGACTGAGTCGTGACAAAAACGTCTGCGCCGCCAGCGGCTTAGGATCCGCCAGATACTCGCGGACGATCAATCCCAGGTCCGGAACAACAATCCGCAAAATGCCTCCCGGCGCCAGCGCCCGGAAACAATCCTTGGCAATTGCCAGCGAATCGGCATACGTGAAGTGCTCAAACGTGTGCGAAGAGTAGATGTATCGCACGCTGCCGCTGGTAAAACGAAGTCCCTTGCGCACGTCGTAACGACGCACGTCGCGAGGCCAGGGCGGTGTTTTCAGCAATCGATTCAGTATGGGAATTCGAGAGGCCGTGATCGTCGGCGAGTTATCCAGATTGTGCCAACCACGGATTCCGGAAAGTCCACATCCAATATTGATCTTGATTTCTTCGGAGGACATTGTCACCCGAAATCCTAGCACGGCTTCAAGTTCGCTCTCTGCCGCAGCGCACGCGCAGCCGATGATGAGGTGACACGTTTACTTCACGGTACGTGCGTTTGCGCATTTACCGCGTTTTTACAACTCGGATCCAATCCTTGGCATAGGCTGTTCTATCCACTTGTGAAATTCGAGGGTAGCGTAATGAGAATTCGCTCAGCCACCTACGTGTTCGCGTTTCTAGCCGCATGTTTCACGCCGTGCTTCGCGCATCACACCGCAGTGGTGGTCAACAAACACAATGCGGTCGAGAACGTCAGCTCCGCCCATCTGGCCAGGCTGGTTCGGGGAGAGATCAAGAAGTGGCCCGATGGCAAGAATGTGGCCCTGGTGCTGCACAAGGATTCAGCCCGGTGAGGCCGAGACGTTGCAGCGCCTGAACAAGATGTCTGCACCAGAGTGGAAATCTTTCATCGCTGCGCACAAAGATTCCATCCTGTTCGTCGACACCGATGCCGACGTTCTTAAGGCGGTGCAGGCCGAACCAGGTGCCCTGGGACTGATTGAAGTTCACTCCATCGACAACAGCGTCAACGTGGTGCATGTGGACGGCAAACTCCCCATGGAACTTGGCTACTTGCCACACTAAGCCTGAGCTGCTGGATTCGCGCCGGCAGCCAGTCGTAGCAGGTGGAAATACCTCCGCGCTTTCTTCACGTCCCGCCCGATTTGTTCGCGCAACGCTTCGACCGACGGAAACTTGATCTCGTCGCGCAGTCGCTCCAAGAAGCAGATCTCGACTTCAGTTTCGGGAGCGAGTTCAATCGGATGAAAGTTCAGCAGGTGCGTTTCAATTGCAAACAAGTCCGCGCCAAACGTGGGACGATTGCCGACGTTCGTGACCGAATCAAAGCGTTCCTTACCGACCCGCGTCCAGGTGATGTAGACGCCGTCCTTCGGGACAAGTTCTTCGTAGCGCGCGAGGTTGATGGTGGGCACCGTGTACTTCGAGCCATAGCCGCGTCCGCGGCCCGGCGTTCCCAAGATGCAGAAGGGTCGTGCCAGTAGATGACGGGCGCGGCTCACTCGCCCCTCCGCGACCAGCCTGCGAATCTGGCTGCTGGAGACGGTCTCACCCCGCAACGTCATCTCCGGATAAACCTTCACCTCAAATCCCATCTCTCGTCCGAACTCGGCCAGCAGGTTCATGTCTCCGGCGGCCTTGTGTCCAAAGCGGAAATTGAAACCTTCGTGTACTTCGCGCGCGTGTAGCTTCTTTTTCAAAATGCGTTCCGCAAACTGGCGCGGCGTCATCAGCGAAAGATCGCGTCCGAAAGGCAATAGCAGCACCGCGTCGATCCCAGTGCTCTCAAGCAGGCGCAGCTTCTCATTCACAGGAGTCAGCAACTTCAATCCGGACTCGGGCCGCAGAATTCGCGCTGGATGCGGCTCAAACGTCACCGCGATAGCCTTGGCCCCGCTGGCGCGTGCCCGCGAAACAATCTCCCGCAACACGCGTGCATGGGCGCGATGGATCCCGTCAAAGTTGCCCACGCTGACGAGCGCCGGGCCGAAGTCCGCAGGGACGTCATCGAGTTTGTGAAAAACCTGCATAAGAAAAACGGCGTTAGACCTTTGCCCGAAGCCAGCTCAAATCGGTTGCGGGATACTAAGGGTGAAAGCGAGGTCCGGCGCTCGACGCCCGACGCCGGCCTTAGATTTCAAACTCCAGTTTCAGTCCGTCATGCGATAGGCGCACGTGTCGCGGCAATGTGGCGTTCGTAGCTTCATGCCCCAGGTCGTGGCAAATATGGGTGAAGAATGCCCGCTTCGGCTTCACGCGCTCTACAATCGACAGAGAATTCTTCACCGTCGAATGCGTCGGATGCGGCTTATGACGCAGCGCATCAAGAAACAAAATATCGAGTCCCTCCAGTTGGTGCAGTGACGACTCAGGAACTTCACTGTGGTCCGTGAGGTACGCCGCCGACCCGAACCGGTAGCCATAAATCTGGGTCTCGCCGTGAATCAGGATCACTGGCTCGAAGCGCACTCCGCACACATCCACCGGTCCGTCGATGGGCCGCAGTTCGAGCAATGGCAGTCCCCCAAACTTGTAGTTTGCGTCAAAGATGTAGCTGAACATCTTGCGCAGAAATGCCGCCGCATCAGGGCGCGCGTAGAGCGGCAATTTTTCAGGTTTATGCCGGTAGCTCAAGGGGCGCAGGTCGTCGATTCCGAGAATGTGGTCCGCGTGCGTGTGCGTATAGAGCACGGCGTCCACGCGCGTGATCTTTTCTCGCACGGCCTGTATGTAAAAGTCCGGCGTCGTATCGATGAGCACGACCTTGCCGTCGAACTCGATCATGATCGACGGCCGGGTGCGCCGGTCGTGCGGATCGGTCGAATGGCAGACGGGACAATCGCAGCCGAGCGTGGGCACTCCCATCGACGTCCCGCTGCCCAGCACAGTCAAAGTCGCTTTCATCTTCCGGTCGTTCCGGTGGCGGGTCCCGGTTGCGGTGGCCGCGCCAGAGCGTTGGTCACCTCGACGTACGCCATGCGCAGTTCATACAAACTGTTCTGCAGAAAATTCTCTTCCGTCGAAGTGAGATTGCCTTTGGTCTTTTCTCCGATGAGGCTGAGTGTGTCAATCGACTGGCGCGCCCCGATCAAATCAATGCGGGGCTGCTCGCCTTGTTGGCGCATCAATCCCAACTGCACCATCGCCGTCATGTAAAGCGAGGCCATGAAGCGCTCAAACGTGATCTCGAAATCTTTTGCGGAATGACCGCTCAACTCAACCTGCGAATCGAGCTCCTTCGAGGATTGCTTGTAAGCGTCGACTCCTGCCTGCTGCTCGGTCGCCGTAGGCATCGGAGGCATGTCCGTTGCGGCCTCAGCTTGTTGGGGAGCGGGAGAAGTAGAGGTAGCGGTCGGCGCGCTTGCAGTGGGCGGCGGAGCCGGTGGCGGTGGGGCTGGCCGGGGTGGTTCAACCTCTTCTGGAACGTCCGCCCGCAATTCGCCGTCGGAATTGAACAGCCGCCGGTCCGTTACTTTGAACTCAGATTGCTGGTATTTCTTCTCAGCCATAGATCCTTTCCTTAAGAAGCTTTTGGTTACGCACGATGATGCTCGAGGGAACGCTCCTGCAGCAATGCAGTTTCCTCGACGGGCAACTGAACGACGGTCGCCGATACTGCACCGATCTTGACCTCGCGTCCGGGTACGCCTACCTCGCGCCGAATGTAACCCAGCGCCACGGTCTTCTCTCCGCCTGACAGGGAAGCTGCGCTGGTGATCTCGCCAACTTCCTTCTCGCCGGCGACAATCTTCGTTCCCGTTGCGATCGGCGCTGTGCCCTCCGCTAGAAATCCTGCGAACTTGCGGTGAACGGCTCCTCGCGAGCGAATGCGCTCGACGATCTCCTGTCCAACATAGCAGCCTTTGTTGAAGTTCAAAGCGCGTGCCTGCTCTGTTTCCTGCGGGAGATCGCGCTCGCGGATATCCACTCCGTAACGCGGGACACCTGAAACAATGCGTTGCAACTCCAGCGCTTCCGAACCCGTGGGTGTTGCTCCGCCCGCCAACAGCACATCCCAGAGTTGCTTCACGCTATCCGGCGCCAGCCATATCTCATACGACGAGTGCTGCTCGTCTTCACCGCGAACCAGCGTACAATTCGCGCCTTGCCACTTTACTGACTGCACCTGCAACGAGCGCATCTCAGGAATTTCGAATCCAGCCGTCGTCAGCACCTCACGCGACTTCGGTCCAGCAACCCCCAGCGCAGTCAGTTGCTCGCTGAGATTCGTGACTTCGACATCGTCCATGATGATGTAGTGGTCGAAGGTCGCCAGAATCTTCTCCGCTTGGCTGAGGTCGGTGTCAATCGTGATCGATTCTCCGCGATTGTAGGCATAGAGATCGCCGAGAATATGCCCCTGCGGATTGAGCAAAAACGCGTACACGCCCTGATTCACCGCCAAGTCACGGATGTTGTTGGTGACCATGCCGTTCAACCAGCGCACCCGGTCTTCACCGGTGAGCGAAATTTTCGCCCGGAAGCCGAGATCGTAGACGCCGCAACTGTTCCGCAGCGCTGCCAACTCCTCCTGCGGATCGCCAAAGCGGGCAGCCGTAGTCGCGCCGCGATAGTCGCCGGTGCCGGCAGCGCCTATTCCCGCACCGTTAACCTGGAGTGCTGTCATCCCCATAGCTAGTTCGATTATAGCGATTGTGTTAACTTTCCTGCCGTGGACTCGAAAAAGCCAACCAAGCAGCCGAAAGATCAACCGAGCGATCGACCGAGCCATCAACCGAGCGATCTACCGAGGAAGAAGCGTATCGCCGTCATTCCCGGCGACGGCATCGGCCAAGAGGTCATTCCGCAGGCCGTGAAGGTTATTCAGGCCGTGGGCGCAGCGGTGGAATTGAGCGATTTTGACTGGGGCGCCGACCGCTACCTGCGCGATCAGATGACCGTTCCGGCCGACGGCTTCGCCATGCTGGGGCGCGAATTTGACGCGATTCTCGTGGGAGCCTTCGGCGATCCGCGGGTCAAGACCAACATCCATGCCAAAGAAATTCTGCTGGGCATGCGCTTCAAGATGGATCTCTACGCCAACGTGCGCCCTGTGCGCCTGCTTGATGCGGCGCTCTGCCCGCTGAAGAACGTCGAACCGAAAGACGTGGATTTTGTCGTTCTCCGCGAGAATACCGAGGGCGTCTACACCGACGCCGGAGGAGTTTTCAAGCAAGGCACGCCCGATGAAATCGCTACGCAGGAAGATATCAATACGCGTAAGGGAGTCGAGCGCATCATCCGCTACGCCTTCAAATATTGTGAAGAGCACGCCAAACTCGATGGATCGCGCCGCAACAAAGTCCTCATGTGCGACAAGTCCAACGCCATGACCCACGCCGGGGGTCTGTGGCAGCGCACGTTCAAGGAGGTCAGCGGAGAGTATCCCCAGATCGCAGCGCAGCACATGTATGTGGACGCGCTCTGCATGCAGATGGTCCGCGATCCGCGGCAGTTCGACGTCATTGTCACCAATAACATGTTCGGCGACATCATCACCGATTTAGCGGCCGGTCTGCAGGGCGGACTGGGGATGGCCGCGAGCGGAAATATTCATCCTGGAAAAACCTCGATGTTCGAGCCCGTGCATGGCTCGGCTCCGCCGATTGCGGGGAAGAATATGGCGAATCCGTTTGGCGCGATTCTGACCGCCGCGATGATGCTGTCTCATCTCGGGATGGCTGCGGAAGCCGAGAAGATAGAGGCCGCCGTGCTGGAAGCCGTGCAGAAGAAGAAAACTACGTCAGATATTGGCGGCTCACTCGGCACCCGGGAAGCGGGCGAATGGGTGGCGAAAAAAGTCAGTCAATCCTAAGGCTGTGTCATCCCACTGCGCAGTCGAAGGATCCCTGTAACGCTCGCGGCGGCTGGGCAGCGGTAGGCGGTTTTCACAGGAAATCCCTACGCCCGTCTTCCCGCCAGCAGCGCCAGTTCTCGCCACTTCCAATGACAGTCCACATCCGCAAATCCGATTTCACGCAACCACCCCAACTGAGTTTCAACATCTAACAACTTGTTCGACGGGTCCTCACTCTCGACCGTGAAGCCGATACGTTCCAGAAACTCTTCATGCAAGCGTGGGGTGGGCGACGCCACATGCTCCAGATTGCAGCAGACACCGCCTGGATTCAGCAGATCGTGAGTTTCGGCATAGAGCGCCCGCTTACGATCGTGGACCAAATGATGGATCGCGAAGCTAGAAATGATGGCGTCGAACGGGCCCAATGCCGGAAGTATTTCGTCGAGATTGTGCGCCACCACCGTGACGCGTGAGTCTCCCGCGAAACGTTGACGAGCGGCCTCAATCATCGCAGGAGAAAAGTCGAGTGCGATAGCCTCTGTATCAGGATGCTGGCCGCGAACCAGATCCAGCAGTCGCCCGTCGCCAGTCCCCAGATCAAGAACGCGGCGTGTCGTTCGCGGGAGGAATTCGAGCAGGGCTGACTCGCCTTCGTTGCGATGTGAAATCGAGTCGGCGTGCTCCAGATACTCGCGCGCATGTTCGGAGGAGGTCCAGAGGTTAACGGGCTTGGTCGCAGTCATAACGAACAAAGTATAGGGAAACGTATAAACTCAATCTCAATGAATAAAGTTAAATGGCACTCCGGCGGGATTCTTCGGCTGCTTTTCGCGGTTGTGTTGGTTGCCGCCACGTGCGTGCCGTTGCCGGCGCAGGCCACGGCGCAGGATCAGCAACCGCCAGAGAAGACAGTTCCGGCCCAGATCCCTCCGCCAGACCGGCCTTCAATCGAGCAGGAACCCACCAAGCCGGTCCCACCGACGCAAGAGCCGCCCAAGGAAAGAGAGGAAGTTAAGATCACGCCGCGACAGGCGGAGGAACTCTTTCACTCGGTCGACGAGATTCTGGATTTTGACAGCAAGCAGACCGGGCTGCCCATCAAGAGGGAAGTGAAGCGCAAGCTGACCAGCCGCGACGAAGTCGTTTCGTATCTCACCAAGCACCTCAACGACGAAGACACGCAGCGCCTTCGCCGCTCCGAGTTGGTACTAAAAAAATTCGGCCTGCTTCCCCGCGACTTCAATCTGGAAACATTTCTGGTCTCGCTTCTGCGCGAAGAAGTGGCCGGCTACTACGATCCCAAAACCAGAACCGTAAACCTGCTCGATTGGGTGCCGATGGAAGAGCAGGAGCCGGTGATGGCTCACGAGTTAACTCACGCGCTGCAGGACCAGTCATTCGGTCTCCAGAAGTGGATGAAGCGCGGCGAAAAGGATCTGGGCGAAATCAAGAAAGATCCCACGCCAGCCGACATTGAAAATGACGAGATGGACAACGCGCGCGAAGCGGTTGTCGAGGGCCAGGCGCAGGCCATCATGTTTCAGTACGCGATCGCTCCGACCGGGCGCTCGATTACGAGCGCGCCATCGCTGGTAGACGCCATGGAGGAGGAGACGCTGACCGGATCGGCAGGCACGAAGGTCTACAACGAGGCGCCGATTTTTCTGAAAGAGTCGCTCACCTTCCCCTACAGCTACGGCTTGCAATTCGTCGTCAAGATCATGGCAAAGAGCGGCAAGGAAAAAGCGTTTGCCGGAGTCTTGCAGAATCCTCCGCACACCACGCGGCAGATCATGGAGCCCGATACCTATCTGTCAGGCGAAAAGATCGAGCCCATGCACGTGCCTGATTTCAAGCACGACTTCAAGGATTATCAAAAGTTCGACATCGGCGCGATGGGAGAGTTCGATGTCGCCGTGCTGATCCAGCAATATGCCGGGAGGCCTTTGTCGAAGCAAATGTATCCTGCTTGGCGTGGCGGTTATTACTATGCCGCCCGCCCCAAGGCGGACACCACAGCTCCGTTGGCGCTGCTCTACGTGTCGCGCTGGGCAAATGCGGAGAAGGCTTCCGAGTTCGCGGGAATCTATGCGCGGGCGCTGCAGAAACGCTACAAGAAAGCAGACGCAGTGGGGGATCCCGCGCCTGATCAAGCTCCGCGAAATGCCGACACAAAAATGGACGCTCTCAACGGCCGCCATGTCTGGACCACGGAAGAAGGCACCGTCGTCATCGAAGAGCAAGGCGACACTGTATTTGTGAGCGAGAGTCTCGACCCAGCCACCACCGCAACACTTGAGAAGGAAGTCTTCGCCGCAGCGTCCGTCCCGAAGTAAGCGCTATTTTTTCTTCTTCTTTGCGTCCTTCTCGTCAGGCAATTCCGGCAAGAAATGTCTCACTTGTGCGACGACTGTAGACTGCCCGCCCGCGCGCTCAATCGTGAGTCGGCGCTCCTGATTCGCTGTCCCACCCAGCATCGCCCACACCTGTCCCATCGTTGATCCACGCACGGGGATGCCGTCCACCGCGATCAGATGATCGCCCGCCTGCACGGCGTCAACCGATGGTTTTCCCCCGAACTCAGCGACGCCGAGGATCGTGAATCGCCCATCGTCTTCTGGCCGCAGAATCAATCCGATGACATCGAAATCAGGAAAAGTAAATAAGCGGCCAATGTCGAAGTAGACCGTCGAGTGTGTATAGTCGAGGCCGACTCGATAGTTCTGCAGTTCGTTCGCTCCCAGCAGGCCAACGATCGGCACACCCGCGCGCTTGTTGAAGAAGTCCATTCGGTCTTTCGGGAAGTCGACAACCGCGACGTCGGTCAGAAATAGCGGCCCGAACTGCACGCGGTCCAGGCGCATCACGTTCCACTTCGGTTCCTCGTCCAATCCCCACATGTTGGCCGAACCCACCGCGCCTGTTATGTGCGGCCAGTCGGGATGGTCCGCCGCAAGTTTGTCGAACACCTCCTGCGACAGAAATCCGATGGAAGCGCCCACATCAAGCGCGAGATTATATTTCTTCCGTTCGATCTGGCTGGGAACCTGAATCAGTCCGTTCTCAGCATTCACCAGCACTTTGCCACTCGATCCCCGAAAGTGAATCGTTCCCGGCGCGCCAATCGAGAATTTATGCTCGGGAAAATCAACGAGCACGTCGTAATGCCGCAACACCGCCGATGGAATATTGATTTCCACATTCATGCCCGGCGCCAGGACCGCCGCCGCATTCACCGGCTTCAGCGGAATCTTCGCCTCTTTCACCGCGCCGAGCGGAATCGTCATGCCACCAATTCGGATCTCTCGCGGCGGCGGAGACGAGCACGCGTGATCATCGCAACTCACCGCAAGTCCCAGCAGGGTGGCGAGGCGCCGCGACAACTCGAGATCAGCATTCCCGTTATCCACCCAGGCATGAACCTGGCGCGTCGATCCATCAGGCAGGGAAACATCGGCGTCGATGACGACGCGGTTGTGATCGATCGCCGCGGGAACCGTAACGGATTTGAGCTCGGTTGCGGTCGCCTTGTCCTGCGCGCGGATCAAGCAGTTGAACAATAAGAGCGCGATCACCACACGGCAAAATCTCATACCCAAATTGTAGCGCTCCGGGCGCAGCCCATTTTTCATTCCCGATGCCTTCCTAAAGCGGTGTCGGCGGAGCCGTTTTTCAGGCGAAGCGAAGGACTTCGAACTCATCGGACCTTGCGCGCAAGCCAAATTGCATCATCACCGAACGCCAACAGCACCGGACACCGAATTCTCCTCCTGTATAATCACGAGTTTGACTCTCAGGCTTCAATCCTTCTGGAGGAGCATTGGCACAGGCGGAAATCGGGATCATCGGCGGCAGCGGGCTCTACTCCATGCCTGGGCTGACCAAGGTGAAGGAAGTGCGTGTGAAGACGCCGTTCGGCGCCCCTTCCGACGCGTATGTATGCGGCATGCTCGAAGGACGAAAGGTCGCGTTTCTGGCGCGGCACGGACGCGGTCATCGCATCCTTCCCGGCGAACTCAACTTCCGTGCCAACATTCACGGCTTCAAACAACTCGGCGTCGAGCGCATCGTTTCCATTTCTGCGGTCGGCTCGCTCAAGGAAGAGCACAAACCTCTCGACTTCGTGATCCCCGACCAGTTTTTTGATCGCACGCGTCATCGTGTGGATACGTTCTTCGGCGCGGGCGTCGTCGCGCACATCGCCTTTGCCGACCCGATTTGCGGCGATCTCGCCCGCGTCGTTGAATCCTCTTGTAAGAAGGCTGGCGTTGTCGGCAAGCGCGGCGGCACCTATCTCTGCATGGAGGGCCCGCAGTTTTCGACCAAAGCCGAGTCCAACGTGTATCGCGGCTTGGGTATGGATGTAATCGGAATGACCAATCTTCAGGAAGCCAAGCTCGCGCGCGAGGCCGAGCTTTGCTACGTCACGGTCGCAATGGTGACCGACTACGACTGCTGGCATCCGCATCATGATTCGGTCACCGTCGATCAGATCGTCGCCGTGCTCATCAAGAATGCCGAAAACGCCACCAAGGTTGTGCGCGAGACGGTGGCCGCAATGCCCCGCGAGCACTCCTGCAAATGCGGATCGGCGCTGGCCCACGCCATCCTGACCGATCACAAAAGGATTCCAGCAGCGACCAAGAAGAAGTTGAAGTTAATCCTGGAAAAATATGTGAAGTAGAAGGTTTAGTGATGAGTGGCTAGTGATGTAGTTGCGCCGTGACTACCACTAAACACTAGCCACCAACCACCAACCACTATCCGCTGAAAGGCCCGAATGAGCATTCTCGTAGTCGGTTCCGTAGCGTTTGACGATGTCACGTCGCCCTCAGGCAGCGTGAAAAATATCCTTGGTGGTGCCGCAACCTACTTCTCGCTCGCTGCCAGTTACTTCGCGCCCGTGCGCGTCGTTGCGATCGTCGGCGAGGACTTCGGCGCCGCGGAGGAGAAGGTATTTCACAATCACGGTATCGATATTCGCGGCCTGGAGCGCGCGAAAGGGAAGACCTTCCGTTGGGGCGGATCCTACACTGACAACCTCAGCGAGGCGAAGACCAATTACACCGACCTGAACGTATTTGAGACTTTCCATCCCCAGATTCCCCAAGAGTACGAAGACACGGAATTCCTGTTCCTGGCAAACATTCAGCCCACGTTGCAGGCCAATGTGCGTCGCAGCATGAACGGTGTCCGCCTGACCGGCTGCGACACCATGAATTACTGGATCAAAGGCACGCCCAAGGAGCTCGCCGAAACACTGAAGTTGGTCAATGTACTCCTGATCAACGACACCGAAGCGAAGATGCTCGCCTCCGAAACTAACCTGCCCCGCGCGGCGCAGAAGGTGTTGGCCATGGGTCCCCAGGCCCTCGTCATCAAACATGGCGAATACGGCGCGACGATTTTCTTCCGCGAAGGCGCATTCGGCATCGGACGCCATCCCTTTCGCGCTCCCTCGCTGCCCATCGAAGAAGTCAAAGATCCAACCGGCGCAGGCGATTCTTTTGCCGGCGGGTTCATGGGTTACATCGCGTCACAAAAAGAACTAGGTCGCGAGGTGCTGAAGCGCGCTCTGTTTTACGGTGGTGTCATGGGATCGTTCGCGGTCGAGCGTTTCGGCACCGAGCGTCTGCAATCGCTTACCCGCGAGGAGATCGATGCCCGCTTTCAGATTTTTCGCGAGTTAACCCACCTCGAGTAGCCCGGCTCATTCCGGGGCTCAATCAGCTATGGCCAAGCGCCCGAAGACCGCGCCTGTCAGTTCCCAGTGGGACACCGAGGTCCGACTGCTGGCTTGGCTTGCCCTATGCGTCTCTGTGTTTTCCTTCCTGTTTTATTTCCAGCGCGGGCAAGTGCTTCTCTACGGCGACGCCGTGGCTCACATGAATATCGCCCGCCGCGTTTTCGATTCGAAAACTCCCGGCCTGCTGCAGTTAGGAACCGTTTGGCTGCCGTTGCCGCACCTCGTGATGATTCCTTTCTTGTTCTCCGACGAGATGTGGCGACGCGGCGTGGGTGGTTCCATGCCATCGCTCATCGCGTACGTGATGGGTGTAGTCGGAATGTTTCGCCTAATGCGTGGAACGCTTTCGCGCACTAAGCAACTCGATGCTTCCGCTCATGTCGCAGCGTGGACAGCGGCGCTCGTCTATGCCGCCAATCCGAATTTGATTTACATGCAGACCACCGCCATGGGCGAAGCGCTGTATCTGGCATTCTTCATCTGGGCCGTCGTCTACTTCAGCGAGTCCATCCGCGGCGACGCGAAGGCACTCACCAAATGCGGATTGTGTCTCGCCGCCGCCTGCTTGACGCGCTATGACGGATGGTTCCTCGCGGTCGGTATGGTCGCGGCAGCTGTGCTCCTAACTCTGTTTCCGAGCCCCGCCAAGAATCCTTCCGTGTTTTCGCGCGCAGCCGTTACGAAGTTCGTGCTGCTCGCCGCGGCCTCGCCGATCCTATGGCTCGCCTACAACGGAATCGTCTATCGCAATCCGCTCGAGTTTGAAAACGGTCCATACTCCGCGAAGGCAATCGAGCGCCGAACGCAGACCGCTGGCAATCCGGGACATCCGGGAAGCGGGAACCTCGTGGTCGCGGGACTTTATTTCGTCAAATCCAGCGAAGCCAATGTCGCCGAATATCAATGGCTACAGCGGGCGTGGATCTTGATCCTCGTGATCGCCGTGGTTGCAGCGGCACTCGCCCACCGAAAACCGCCCGCGGCAGCGACATCAGTCCCGAGTGCACCGTGGCCGCTTGCGTTTCTCCTGGTGCCGTTACTTTTCTACGCTCTATCGGTTGCCTACGGAGGCGTCCCGATCTTCGTCCCCGCATGGTGGCCGTTCACCCACTACAACGTTCGCTATGGATTGCAATTGCTCCCCGCATTCGCTGCCGCAGTCGCGCTCGTCATCGATTTCGTCCTGCGACTCGTAGCATGGAACTGGCGCATGCGCGTGGCGTGCGTGCTCGGTCTCTTCGCCTTAGTGATCGGAAGTTACGCCTCAATCTGGAGCGCCGTCCCAGTCTCGCTCCAAGAGGCCCAGGTCAACATGGGCAGCCGAAACCATCTCGAGGCGCAACTCGCTGGCTGGCTCCAGAAGTTGCCGCCGGATTCCACCTTGCTCATGTACCTCGGCGATCACGTCGGAGCAGTGCAGCAGGCTGGCATTCCGTTCAAGCGCGTGATCAACGAAGGCAACCACCGTGTCTGGATGCACCCGCAAGATCCCGAAGGATTGTGGGAGAGCGCTCTCACCGATCCCGCGAAGTATGCGGACTATGTTGTCGCCTTTGAAGGCGATAGCGTATGGCAAGCCGTGCAAGGACGTCACTTGAAAGAATTGGTTGAACTTCACACCACCGGGCAGCCACGAGCCATCTTGTATCGCGCGCGGTAATCAGCCGGGTTAACGCAACGGGCACCGCCTCCGATGATAGAATCCGGCCATCCGAAGCATGCTTTGAGCGGGTAATAAACGCCCCATGAACTGGCAACATTTTGTCGATTTGCTCCACCGGGAGATGGCCAGCGGCTTCGTAGGCAGTTCGCTGACCAGACTGCTATTTGCTGCTGTCCTCGGCGGCGTCATCGGTATCGAGCGCGAGTTTAAACATCGGTCTGCAGGCCTGCGTACCAACATGTTCATCTGCTTTGGAGCGGCTCTGTTCACGATCCTATCGCGTGGGCTCGCAGCCGAGCCTTCCGATTACACCCGTATCGCCGCTCAAATCATTCCCGGCATCGGTTTTATCGGCGCAGGCTCCATCCTGCACACACGAGGATTGACCACCGGTCTCACTACCGCCGCAACTTTGTTTGTCGTCGCGTCCGTCGGAATGGCAGCCGGTGGCGGGCTTTACGTGACCGCGATGTTTGCCACCGCACTGGTTCTCTTGGCGCTCTTCCTTTTGGGACACATGGAGGAGACGTTCAATCTTAAACTCCTCATGAACAGCTACGAGGTTACCGGCTCCAGCGTCGATGAAATCACCAACGAAGTGAACCGCATCCTCGAAAGTCATCACCGCCTCATGCTCAACATGGTCAGCGGCAACACCGGCCAGCATATCCGCATGCAGTTCGACGTGGAGGGTTGCAACCGCGATCAAAAGGAGTTCTTTCGCCAACTGAAGGCGTCGACGGTTCTGGGCAGCGCGAGCTCGCTCGGTCGTGTGGAGCGCGAGTGAATTTCGGTCTGCATTCGATCCCGTTCCTCAAGGCCAGCGCCTGCGGCAATGATTTTCTGCTGATCGACGGCGCGCTGGCTCCGCCCGATCTTGCCGCATTTACCCGCCGCATCTGCGACCGCCACGATGGCGTCGGTGCGGATGGTGTCGAGTGGATGTACCCACATGCCGTGGCCGATGTAGAAATCCGGCTCATCAACGCGGACGGTTCCCCCGCGGAGATTTCCGGCAACGGCACACGCTGCGTGGCCGCCTCGTTCTGCGAGCAACAGGGGAAAGAGCGCATTTCGATTCTTACCGGAGCCGGAATAAAAGTATGTGCACTGACGGCGCGAAGGGATTCCGAGTATGAGTTCGAAATCGAAATGGGCGAAGCACTCGTCGAACCCGAGCTCGCCGTGAAGATTTCGAGCGGGGAAGTGCGAGGCATTCCCGTCTCCATGGGAAATCCGCACTATGTGATGTTTGTGCCCGAGTTTCCGAATGATTGGCAAGAGCGTTCTGCGGAAATCCAGCGCAGTGTGCTGTTCGCGCACGGGGTAAATGTCGAGTGGGTCTCGCCGAGAGATGAACACAGCGTGGCCGCCCGCTTTTTCGAGCGAGGCGCCGGCGAGACTCGTTCTTCCGGCACTGGTTCCTGTGCCTCGGCGGCGGCCGCGATCGCCACCGGACGGGCGCGATCGCCGGTAAAGGTACATGCACCTGGCGGTACGCAGACAGTTCGCACCGAGGGCAGTAAAATCTTCTTGCGCGGGGGCGCGCGAGTGGTCTCCCGGGGGGAATTCTTTTTCGATTGAGTCACCATTTGCTCTGATCCGTCAGCAGTCGCATATAGCCTGAGAACTCATGTCTTCTTCGCACCTTCAGCGCGTCAAGCCTCTAGCTCTTCGCCCCGGCGATACCGTCGGCATTGTCGCGCCCGCGAGTAACATCAAACGGGCTGAGTTGGACGCGGGTTGCGCCGCGCTTCGCCGCGCCGGATATCGTCCGTTCTATTTCGATTCGATTCTCGAACAGGATCTCTACTTCGCCGGTTCGGCCACACGGCGCGCCCGCGAATTGGAAGACATGTTCGTTCGCGACGATGTGCAAGCCATTGTTTGCGCGCGCGGCGGCTACGGCGCGAATTACTTGCTGCCGTGTCTTGACCTCGAGAAGATCAAGTGGCATCCCAAAGCTTTTATCGGCTATAGCGATATCACCGGTCTGCTGACATATTTTGCCGACGCCGGTGGCTTGGTCACATTTCACGGACCGATGGCAGCCAAAGATTGGACCCACGACGGTGGCGTCGATCTTGCCTCGTGGCAGTCGGCCTTGTCCGACGCAGAGCCCTGGGACGTTGCTTTGAACACGGGGGTCAGCGGACTAGTCGAGGGCGAGGCAGAAGGAGTCTTGTACGGCGGATGTCTATCGATCTTGGTCTCATCTTTGGGTACGCCCTACGAAATCAAAACTGCCGGTACGATTCTGTTCCTCGAAGACGTCGCGGCTAAGCCCTTTCAAATCGACCGGATGCTCATGCAGTTGAAGTTGGCCGGCCACCTTGACCAAGTGCGTGGCATTGTCTTCGGCGAAATGCTCGACTGCGTTCAGAACGCGACTCAGGAATACACTCTCCAGGAAGTCGTCACCAGAATTGTCGGGGACCTCGGAATTCCTATAGCCTTCGGCGTCCGGTCCGGCCATGTAACATCAGAAAACATCACCCTGCCGTTCGGCGTGCAAGCCAAATTGAGCGTGCGCGAGGGCCATGTAGGACTGAAGATTTTAGAGTCAGCGGTCAGCACCTGAAGGGATCTCAGGTTACCTCCATGAACCTCGGTGCTCTCTGTGGTTAAGAGATTTTGGCGATGAGTATGAACGACAAAAAACACATTCACCTGATCGGCATCTGCGGCACTGCCATGGCCTCGCTCGCCGGAATGCTGAAGCAGCGCGGATTTCGCGTGACCGGCTCCGACGCCGCGGCCTATCCCCCGATGTCAGATTTCCTGCGCGAACTGGAAATTCCCGTCGCCCAACCGTTCGACGCCAAAAATCTCGATCCGCGGCCCGATCTTGTCGTTGTCGGCAATGCCATGTCGCGCGGCAATGTGGAACTCGAACACGTGCTCGACCAGCGCATCCCCTTCTGCTCGTTGCCGCAATTACTCCATGACGAATTCTTGCGCGGCAAAGAAGTCCTAGTCGTCGCCGGAACTCATGGCAAGACCACCACGACCTCGATGCTCGCCTGGATATTCGATTCCGCTGGCTTGCAGCCGTCATTCCTGATCGGCGGTATCGCTGAAAATTTCGGTTCCAGCTTTCATCTCGGCCAGGGCAAGCACTTCATTCTCGAGGGCGACGAATACGACACCGCCTTCTTCGACAAGGGCCCAAAGTTCCTCCACTATTTCCCCGACTCGATCATCCTGACCTCTGTCGAGTTCGATCACGCCGACATCTACAAAGATCTCGACGCCGTCGAAACCGCCTTCAAACGTCTGGTGAATCTGATTCCGCGCCGTGGACGCATCATCGCCTTCGACTCCGGCGACAGCGTAGAGCGTTGCGTCGCCAAGGCCTTCTGCCTCGTCGACCGCTATGGCGCAAAGACTGCTGACGGATTCAAAATCTCCAAACTTCAATTCGAGCCCGACCATACTTCGTGGAAAGTACTCCACAAAGGCAAACCCTGGGCCGAACTCGAGTGCCCGCTGGCTGGTGAATACAATGCATGGAATGCCACGGCGGCCGCCGCTCTTGCATTTTCGTGTGGCATTCCGATCCCCGAAATTCAGAAAGCGCTCAAGACTTTCAAGAGCGTGAAGCGCCGCCTCGAAGTGAAGGCGCAAGTGAACGGCATCACCATCATCGACGACTTCGCGCACCATCCCACCGCAATCGCCGGAACCTTGAAAGCCCTGCGCGCGCGTTACGCAGGCGCACGCTTGTGGGCGATCCTCGAGCCGCGCTCCAACACTCTCCGCCGCCGCATTCTGCAAATGGATTTGGCGCGCAGCCTCGCCGGAGCCGACGAAGTAATCGTAGCCGGCGTCTTCCGTTCCGAGGCTGTCCCCGTAAACGAACGTCTGGAACTTCCCGAGCTCGCGGCCGAGATCGAGCGGAATGGCCGCCGGGCACGCCTTTTAGCCGATGCGGACGAGATCGTGAAAACAGCCGCCCCCGAGATGCGTAGCGGCGATGTCGTCGCCATTCTTTCCAACGGCGGTTTCGGCGGAATTTACGAAAAACTCCCAGCCCGTCTGCGTCAGTTGGCGGAGAGCAAATGAATTTCGTTTCAACCGTTCTTCGCCGAGTCGCCCGTGCCGCGCTTTGCGCCGCAGTCCTCGCCGCTGCATCCATAGCGTTAGCGCAGTCGCCCGTCTCCTACACGATCTCGCTCGCCTCTCCCGCCGAGCACATGGTCGAAGTACAAATCATCCTGCCCGCCGGCGCCGCCCCGCGCGAACTCCAACTCCCCGTATGGAACGCCCTCTATCAGGTCCGCGACTTCGCGCAATACATAAACTGGGTCCACGCCAAAGATCGCTCCGGCAAGCCACTCGCCGTCCGCGAGGTAGACAAGAGCCGCTGGCAAATCGAAGCCGCCGACGCCGGCGCCGTTGTCGAATATCAGATCTACGTCGATTCTCCCGGACCCTTCGGCGCTCAGCTGAGCGCCCATCACGCATTCTTCAATCTCGCGCAGATCCTCATGTATCCCATCGACGCGCGCAACGCTCAGATGGACGTGCACTTCACCCACGTTCCCAAGGATTGGCACATCGCCACTCCGCTCGCGGCCTCCGGCGACGCGTTCACCGCCCCAAACTACGACCGTCTGGTCGACTCGCCCGTTGAGATCGGAAACTTTAAAGAATCCGATTTCAATGAAACCGGTGGCCGCCTTCGCGTCGTAGTTGACGCCGACCCCGCCGACTACGACATGGAAAAAATCGTCGCCGCCCTGCACAAAATTGTTGCCGCGGCGACCAGTTGGATGAGCGACCGCCCCTTCGACACTTACATGTTCCTGTACCACTTCCCGCGCGGACCCGCAGGCGGCGGCATGGAGCACGCCTACTCCACCGCCATTGATCTCAACGCGGAAAACATGAAGCAGTCGCTGGATCCCCTGACCGGAGTCACCGCCCACGAGTTCTTCCATCTGTGGAACGTCAAGCGCATTCGCCCGCAAACGCTCGAGCCCGTTGACTACACCAAAGAAAACTACACGCGCGCCCTGTGGTTCAGCGAAGGCGTGACCAGCACCGCTGAGGGCACGATTCAATTGCGCGCCGGACTGCTCGACGAGCGCCGCTATCTATACCGTCTCGGGGAAGAGATCACCGAACTCCAGCGTCGTCCCGCGCACCTCACGCAGTCCGCCGAAGAATCCAGTCTCGACGCTTGGCTCGAGGGCAACGGATACTACCGCCGTCCCGAGCGCAGCATCTCTTACTACAACAAAGGCGAACTGCTCGGGGTGATGCTCGACCTCGCCGTGCGCGATGCCAGCCACGGGCAAGCGTCTCTGCGCGAAGTGTTGCAGTGGATGAACGCGAACTACGCCAAGCAGGGCCGCTTCTTCAACGACTCCGAAGGTGTTCGCGAAGCCGCCGAGGCCGTCAGCCACGCGGATCTAGCCTGGTTCTTCACAAAGTACGTTGCCGGCACCGAAGAAATTCCGTGGGATGATTTTCTCCGCTCCGCCGGCCTTCGCGTCGAAACCATCACCAACGAGGTGCCCGACGCCGGCTTCATCGCCTCCCGCAACTTCGACGGACCCATGTCCGTCGGCGCCGTTTCGCCCGGCAGCGATGCCGAGCGCGCCGGCTTGCAAGTCGGCGACACGATTCTCGAACTGCAAGGCAAGCCCGGTGGACAAGAATCGCGCGAGCAGTTGGCGCGCCTCAATGCCGGTGACACGCTCACCGTAAAGGTAAGAAGCCGCCGCGGAGCCGAGCGCGAACTCAAATGGAAAGTTGGCGGCCGTCAGGAAATTTTGTACGACGTGAAAGATCTCGATCAGGTCACACCGCAACAGCGGGCACGGCGGACCGCGTGGCTAAAGGGTGAAGCGCAGACCTCAACAGACGCAAATCCAGGAACCTCATCAAAATGATTCGCACCATCGCCATGCTGGTCTTCTGGGCCCTGGCCGCGCCGGTCGCGGCAATCATTGGCTTTCCCGCCACGCTGATTATGGGCAATGTCCGCGTGCTCTACCGTCTCTTCATGTGGGGAGCGCGCGCTGGGGTATGGATCACCGGTGTTCGCGTCGAGGCCATCGGGCTTGATCGCTTCGACCACGCGCGCAGCTACATCTTCATGACGAATCACATCTCGAATCTCGATCCTCCGATTCAAGTCCCGCTGATTCCCAAGCGCTCGTCGGTGATGGTGAAAAAAGAATTGTTCAAGGCCCCCATCCTCGGCCGCGCCATGCGCATGGGATCCATGGTCCCCGTCGACCGCGGCAATCGCGATGCCGGCATCGAAGCCGTGCGCGCCGCCAAAGCCGTTATCAACGACGGCCTCAACATGATCATCTACGTCGAAGGCCACCGCTCCTTCGACGGCAAACTCCTCCCCTTCAAAAAGGGACCGTTTTATCTGGCCGTGGAGTGCGGCGTCCCCGTGATTCCAATGACCATCGTCGGCACGCACTACACTATGCCCAAGGCGAGATTCGCCATCAAGCCCGGCCTGGTGAAGGTGATTTTTCATAAGCCGATCGAGCCTCAGGATTTCGGCGACCGGGACTGCCTCATGGAAAAAGTGCGTGCCGCAATTGAAAGTGGACTCCCAGAAGAGTATCGCCACGAGCCGAGCCCACCCGCACAAACTGCTGAAGCGCGCGGCGAAACCGCGTCGGCCTAGAATTCCTCAGTGACCCTCAGTGCTCTCTGTGGTTGATTTCTTTCCCCGCACCGCCCGCGCAATCTCCGGCAGTCGCGGCAAGATCGCCGAATACTTCAGCCACAACTTGTGATCCACCGCAGGCGCACCACTCACCAACGCACCGGCAGGAATGTCCTGCGCCACTCCACTCTGCGGCGTGACGATCGCGTTGTCGCCAACCTTGCAATGTCCCACCACACCGACCTGCCCCGTCAGAATCACTCTGTTCCCAATCTCCGACGATCCCGCCAGCCCGACTTGCGCGCACAGCAGCGCATCCTCGCCCACATGCGATCCGTGACCAACCTGCACGAGATTGTCGACCTTCACGCCGCGTCCAATACTTGTTTCGCCCACACTCGCACGGTCAATGCACGAGTTCGCCTGCACCTCGACATCATCTCCAATCACCACCGGAGCAGGCTGCGGAATCTTGTGCCACCGCCCCTCGCTAGTCTTAGCAAATCCAAATCCATCCGCGCCAATCACCACACCGTTTTGCAACAGCACGTTGTTGCCGACTCGGCAGTTCTCCCGCACCACCGCATGCGCGTGCGCAAAGAAGTTGTCGCCAATCTGCACTCCGCGATAAATCACTACATGTGCCAACAACACTGCGTTGGCACCAATCTCGACATCTTCGCCGATCACCACGTAAGGCCCAATGTGCGCGCCGCGGCCGATCTTTGCCGATGCATCCACGACCGCCGTCGGATGCACGCCCGCCGCATAGCGCGTCGGCTTGTAAAACAGCTCCAGCGCCCGCGCAAACAACAGATACGGATTCTGCGCCCGCAACATCGCCCCCGGAATAGCAGGGAAGTCCTCGGCAACAATCACCGCCGAAGCCTTGGTGGTCCGCGCGGCCGCCGCATACTTGGGGTTGGAGACAAACGTCAAATCCCCCGGCCCAGCCTGTTCAATCCCGTTGATGCCAGTGATCTCCGTATCCGGAGACCCGTTTTCAAGCCGCGCGTCAAGCGCCAAAGCAATCGCAGAAAGTTTCATAGGAAATGGAATTAAGTGCGACTAAATCGTACACCAGTCGCGCAGATGGATTCGTGCAGGGTGCACCAACGCACGTTGCGCCGCCTTATCGTTGCTCCATGAAGCGGTTCTCCACCGATGCCGCGCTCGCGACTTCGGCTTACTGCACTTGTAAATAAACGGGAATGCTGTGCGTAAACCCGGCGCCTGTCGCAGTTATCGTGAGATTGAAATTGCCCGTGGGCGTTCCAGTGGTTACGACAAAGTTGGCGGAGTTTGACACCCCACCTCCCGGTGCCGGGTTCGTCACAACGATGGGAAGTTGTCCAGTAGCAGCCAGTTGGGCTTGCGAAGGATATACGTACATCTGAGTTGAACTCACCCACGAACCAGCATTGACGCCTCCCAGCGTGACTGTCGACGTGCTCATAAAGTTGCTTCCGTTGACCGTAAGGTTATAGAGTTGCGAACCGGCGGCCACCTGCGATGGACTTATCGATGTTATCGAAGGCACCGGGTTGTTGTTGCCTCCCCCGCCCCCTCCTCCG
>Ga0070714_100000065_pt1 | contig 96459 bp, 70 predicted proteins | sample LARL83metaG_FD_65450 | JGI IMG/M metagenome (GOLD analysis project Ga0070714, IMG submission 65450) | Corn, switchgrass and miscanthus rhizosphere microbial communities from Kellogg Biological Station, Michigan, USA - LAR L8-3 metaG | ecosystem: Host-associated > Plants > Roots > Rhizosphere ... | reverse complement strand
CACCCGCCGCCGCGACCACATGCAGCAGCACTCCGGACAGCACGTGCTCTCAGCCGCCTTCGTCCGCCTTTACAACCTGCCGACGGTTTCGTTCCACATGGCCGATGACTACTGCTCGATCGATCTCGACACTCCTGCTCTGACCAAAGAACAAATCGAATCTGCTGAACGGCTGGCGAATGAAATCATCCTTGAGAACCGCGCGGTGGACGTCCGCTTCGTGACGCGAGAGGAAGCAGGGAAGCTGGGCCTGCGCAAACTTCCTCCCGCCGAACACGACGAACTGCGCCTCATCGACATCCGCGATTTCGACCTGTGCGCTTGCGGCGGCACGCATGTCGCGCAGACCGGACAGATCGCATCCGTCTTACTTCGAAAGGTGGAGAAAGTCCGCCCGGGATACCGCATCGAATTCGTCGCGGGGCAGCGCGCCGTCGCGACCGCCCGCCGCGATTTCACCACGCTCACCGAAACCGCCGCACTCTTCTCCGCCCACATCTACGACGTCCCGCTGCAAGCCCGCAAATCACTGGACGAAATCAAGTCGCTTCGCAAGCAGCGCGAGCAATCGCAGGAAGAACTCGCCGCAGCCCAAGCCGCCGCGCTGCTGGCCGAAACCTCTGAGGCTAACGGCCGCAAATTAGTAGTGCGCACCTTCGCCGATCGAGAACTGGCTTTTATCAAGTTGCTTGCCCAGAAGTTAACGCGCCTCGCTCCCAACGCAATCGCGCTTCTCGCGACAACGTCGCCGCAACCATCGCTGGTGTTCGCGCAGTCGCCAAGCCAACCCAACGATATGGGAGCGCTGTTAAAGGAAACGATGTCCAAGCTAGGAGGTCGAGGCGGCGGCAGCAAAGACATGGCACAAGGCGGCGCGCCCAAGCCTGAGGGATTGGAAGCCGCCTTGGCTGAGGCGGCGGCCCGACTCAATCAGTAACAGACTGGAAATGAAGTTTCGCGAGATCTCAGGTCCCGTACGGGACCATTGACGATAGCCCGGCGTTTCAACGCCGGGTAAGCAGGGAAGAACGGAATCGCGTCCCGTCGGGACGCCTGATACGAATCGCGAAGGGCGGGCGGTTACAACTCCGTCAGTTGATTCTTCGCGGTCAACTGTCGCCGCGACCGCTCCCACCAAACTTTCGGATCGTCCGGTCGGTTGAGCATCTTCGACAACTCGGCCTTGATCTCGCGCAGGCGGTTGGTTCGCAGTTCCAGGGCAGTCTGGTCGAGCGCCGTGTGATCGCCCTTCTCAGCGAAGCGGGCATTCAGGTTGCGCAAATCAATGATTTCCTGGCGGAGGCTGGTGAGGTGCTCTGATATGTAGGCCATCTCCTTCCATCTTACGCTGTATTTGCGAATTCTCCGGATTATTCGAGGGCTTACCTCACTATTTTCACAAACGGATATCGCGCTTAGTGCGCTTCGGGAATGGCAAGGCCGGCCCGCTGTAAGTCATCTTTCCGGGATTGCAAGCGCACGTAGCACCACTCCAGCGCGCCGAAATACACGAGTAGCTGAAATCTGACGTTTGCATACGTCTCGCGGCCACGGGGCCCAGGAGTCGGGTTCGGTGCGCGATGCGGCATGAACGCAGCACTGAAAACCACATAATAGAAAAGAGCGTAGCCGATGTAGTTCATCCAACTCGGGGAGGCCTGTCCTTGGTGGTGTCGCCAGCTGCGAAACCCCGCCCAAAAGGCAGCTGCGAACAACACAACGGCGCTTATCCCAACCTTGGATGCAATGCTCGGCTCCACCAGGTTCCTACCCAAAATGTTCCCAACCCACATTGCCACGGTTACGGCGAGTCCAATGATCGCGGCCAGCAGTCCCCCAGTCACGAGCGCGCGTCTCCAGCCGCGCAATTCATCCTCGTCTGTCGCGCTCGGACGAAACGGCGCCGCTGCCCGTACGATCGGCTCCAGATCGGCCTCTGGCAACTGCGACCGCGACGGTTTGTCTGGATCATAGCGAACCGCCACCTGCTTTTTGTCGAGTGCATCGGCCCAGGCATTCGCCTCGTCGCGATCGTCAAAAGTTTTCTGGAGGGTTCCCGCGAAACTCTCGCTCCCGACGCGGTAGGAGTAGGCGATCGTGATCTTGGTCTTCTGTCCCTTGTCGTCGACCGTCACGTGATGGATGTGCCCGTAGCTGATGGGCCAGGTTTCACCGCGCCGCTGCCTGTATTCGCGCCATACCTTCTGCGCTGCGGCCAGCGCAAACGACGCCGTCAGTCCAACCAGATCTCCGTTCCAGTGCGTGAAGTCGAAGGCCATCATGGAATGGGAAGTGTACAACCTTGCCCCAGGGATACAAAGATCCTCTGAGAGTTGACGCGGATAGCAGACAGTGGCGTCTATTTTCCCGCAGGGTGATGGTCGTAACTGATGACCCGCGTAACCTTCCAGGCTCCGTCTTTGTACTGCCACAGATGGATGAACTGCCCCTCGCCCACGCCTTCGGTATCTTCATGACCCGGATGGTGAAAGCGGTGAACTCCCGTCTCGAGAGCGCCATAGCCCTTCATGGGAAAGACCTTAATCGTACCCGGCACCAATTCGCGCGTCACCTTGCCGCAGATATTTTTCTTGATGGCGTCGGTCAACGCCGCTTTGCCGACCAAGAGTCCGCCCTGGTCGTGATAAAACTCGACATCATCCACAAAGAACGAAGCAAACTTTTCCAGATCGCACTTATTGTAGGAATCAAACAGAGCCGCATCGAGGGCCGTAACAGCTTTGGTGAGTTCCTCCTGCGACTGGATCTTGTCGAGCGCCGGAACCGTCTGCGCGCCGGAAAGACCGAGCAGGAATAAGAGAGACACGACGGTGGAGAGGGCAAAACGATTCATGGGTCTTCCTCTTACGTGGGGATGACATCAAGGGAAAATACGGCAACAGTTGGTAGATTGTTCCCTCGCGATTGTTCGGGGGAGCCGCTACGGTAAAATATTTGTTTCCAATAACTTGTCGACTTTTGATAGGTCTGGATCCCCGCAAAATATTGATTCGCAATAACTTGCGGCTAAAATATTGTGGAATAAGGGCTTAGCTTGGGATTGGAAGCCGCCGACTTTTTGGGGTTTTTATCGCTAAATAATCTGTTTTCAACGACTTAGCTATAGATGGGTGTCCTGGGTGCGTCCAAAATATTGAGCCGCAAGGACTTACGGATAAAATATTGCGGAATAAGGACTTAGCGGACCTTCTGCCCCGTCCGCTTCTTGCCCTCTATGATCGCTTTTCGCAAGCGGTTGATTCGCGTCTGGTAACCCTAGCCCCTGGATTTGAACCAGTCCACCACTTCGGTATCGACGCGTCGCGCAACGAGATCCTTCGTTTGCGTGGACGGTTCCAGCGCGCCTTCGTGCCCGTCTCCTCAACCGGCAGCGACAACAGGTCATCCTCAAGCGATGCCTGCAGCCAGGCAAGAGTCGCAGGCCGGGACCGGGCCTTTCGCCGCTTTGTTTTCTAGGGTTTATGTGTCATGACAACATCGTACATCCTCTACCGTCATGACGATGTGTTCCCGCCGGAACACTTCAGCACGTTACATTCGTCCATGGAGTGTTACATTTAGCCAAATGCGCTCTGAAATCGAACAAGCGGTCGCGCTTTTGCAGCGAGGGGGCGACCAGGGATTGGAGCAAGCGTTGGCGCTGCTCCAAAACACTGTCTTTTCCTTCAGCATGCGGGTCTGCGGCCAGCGGCAAGACGCTGAGGACACCATGCAGGAGGTGCTGGTTAAGTCCATTGGGTACTTGCCGAAGTTCGACAGTCCCAAGGCGATGCTGGTATGGCTCTATAAGGTGGCCAAGAATCGCTGCCTGATGAACCGTCGCCGGAGCAAGTTTGCTCCCAAAGAAGAACTCTCTCTTGACCAGTTGATGCCCGACCGCAAGGAACTGGAACAACTCAGTGCCGATGACAACATCAATCCCGAAATGTTTGCCATTCGAAGTGAAGAGGTCGGGCGCCTGCGCGACGCGATTCAGAGACTGCCTCCGCAATACCGAATTGTTCTGGTGCTGCGCGATATGGAGGGCTTGACGGACGACGAAGTGGCCGAGATCACCGGGCTGCGGCCCGGGACCGTTCGGGTGCGTCTGCACCGCGCCCGGTTATTTGTCCGCAAAGAATTAATGAAGGCCTGGAAGCCGCGCCGAGCGAAGGTCAGCCGTGCGACCAGGTCGCAAACCGTTCCCACCTCGCAGCCCGGACCGGCACGGTGCAAAGCAATGTTCGCTGAACTCTCCGACTATCTCGACGAGCAGCTCGATGATTCTCTCTGTGAAGAACTGGAGAAGCATCTTGACGGTTGTGCACCGTGCAAAGTCTTCCTCGCGAGTCTAGAGGCAACGATTGCCGAGTGCCGCAAGTCTCCATCCGAATCTCCAGCGGGACAAAAGACGGACAGGCTGCGCCGCGAGCTTACGCAAAACTACAGGCGCACCGTCGCGGCCCTCGCGGCAAAGTCGTAAGGGCAGGTCTTTGCCCCAGGCCACAGGCAAAATTTTCCTCAAAAGTTTGCTGTAACAAAATCCGCTCTTCTGCATTTATTCGTGTTCCTTGCCGATAGATTCCGCAGGAGGGTTCTTATGATTGCCGCGAAAGTTGAACTTTCTCAGCCACTTACGCAACGTCGCCAGTTTATAGCTCGCACGGGGAGTGGGCATGATTTTCTGCTCGATGATGCGGCTGGGGGGACAGGTCCCAAGCCGATCGAACTGGTCGCTGCCGGACTCGCCGGATGCACCGCGTTTGATGTGATCACCGTTCTGCGCCAGAAGTATCACCAGAAAGTTACGGGCTACGAAGTGCGGGTTGAGGCCGATCAAGCTGAGCGTCCGCCCCAGGTGTTCACTGATGTGCGAATTCATCACTTGGTCACGGGCTACGACATCGACGTCGCCGCGCTGGAAGAGGCCATCCGGCTTTCGGAAGAAAAATATTGTTCCGTTGGAGCCATGGTGCAGAAGTCAGCGACCTTCCACACTACATTCGAGATCGTTGAAGACAAGACCGCGTGGCTGAAACCGCTGATGGCTGCAGGAGTTCAGGGGTGAGAGCGCGATTCAGACTCGTTCTCGGCTCTGCAGCGGTGCTGTTGTTTGTGGGCGCCGCTTTCCCGCAACAGCAGGCGGAGCGAGTTCCTCTGACATTGCGCGAGGCCGTGCAAATCGCGATGGAGAAGAATCCTCTGCGCAAGGCTGCGATCGCGGACGTGAAAGTAGCCTCTGCCGATATTCGGGAAGCGCGCTCGTTCCTGATGCCGCATTTGAATTTTTCGGAAACGGTGACGCGCGGCAACGACCCCGTTTATGTATTCGGAAGCAAACTGCGGCAGCAGCAGTTCACAGCCGCCGACTTCGCGTTGAATCAGCTGAACTCTCCTTCGCCCTTCGGCAACTTCACCACACGCTTTGGGGGAACGTGGAACTTGTTCGATTCCTTCGCCAGTTGGCATGGAGTGAACCGCTTCAGGCACATGAACGAGGCCAGAGTCCAACAGTTGAACCGCACGGATCAGGAGGTCGTCTTTCGCGTAATCAGCGCCTACGACCAGGTCCTACTGGCACGCAAGCAACTGGATGTTGCCGAACAGTCTGTGAAAACCGCGCAAGCAATAACGGAGCGCAGCGAGTCGAGATTCGACGCAGGTCTGGTCGTGGAGTCGGACCTGCTCACCGCGAAGGTGCGGCTTGCCGCAAGGCAACAGGAATCCATTAGAGCCAGAAACGATTTGGAGTTGGCCCAGGCACAGTTGAATCTCGCCATGGGTATGCCCGCGGAGTCCACGTTCCAGCTCGCTGAAGATTTGACTGAACGAGCGCTTCCGCTTCCTGTACTGTCCGACGCTGAGAAGCAAGCGCTCACCAGCCGGCCCGAACTGAAACGAGTCAATGCCGAACAAGCCGCGCAGCAGGAAACAGTAGCGATTGCTAAATCTTCCTTTGGTCCGCGGGTGAACGCGTTCGCAGGTTGGGAAATGGACAATCCAACATTCCTGGCGGGTGGCGGCGGCAACAACTGGTTGGGGGGAATCGAATTGCAAATCGACATCTTCTCCGGTGGCGCGAAGCGGGCGGAATTGTCCCGCCAGCGCGCTCTCGAACAGAAAGTGATCGCGATGAAGCAGGCAGCGACCGACGGCGTGCGTCTGGAAGTGCGCAAGGCGTACTACGACGCCGACGCCAGCCGGCAACAGATCGAGGTGGCCCGCACCGCGATCTCCGAGGCGCAAGAGAGTCTGCGCATCAATCAGGATCGTTACGACACTGGACTCATTACCATCACCGATCTGCTCGGAGCCGAAGAGTCCGCGCGGCGCAGCCAGACCGACTACTGGGAGGCGCTCTGTCGCTTCCATACCAGCTTTGCCAACCTGGAGTTGGCCAGTGGCAGTCTGAATCCGCAATCTCCCGTGGTGACGCCATGAACTCTATGAATGCAGCATTGAAACTGATCGTACTTTCGCTGGCCGCAACCGCTGGACTGACGGGCTGTTCCACGCAACGCCCGCCCGCTACAACTGCGCCGGAAACGATGAGAAACGTCTCTGTTCTGACGGTAGAGAAAAGTACTGTTCCCAACCTGATGGAAGCTGTGGGCACGGTACGGGCTGCACAGAGCAGCGATCTCGCCAGCCAGATGATGGGAACGATTGTTGAGATTCGGGTCCGCGAGGGAGACCGTGTACAGCGCGGTCGGGTCCTCGCCGTGATTGATGATGCACAGCCGCGAGCCGCTGTTGACCGTGCGTCTGCCGCGGCTGCCGCATCGGAGCAACAACTCCTCGCGGCGAATTCCGATCTAGCTCTAACCGAATCAACGTTGAAGCGCTATCAGACTCTCTACGAGAGGAAGTCGGTCAGTCCGCAGGAGTTTGACGAGGTCAAAGCTCGCCGGCAGTCGGCGCTCGCGCGTCACGACATGGCGCTGGCCGAGCAGGCACAGGCGAAGGCGGCGTTGGCGCAGGCGCACACTTCGCTCGACTATACGCGGATTCGTTCGCCTTTCGACGGCATTGTGACCGCGAAAAGAGCAGATGCCGGTTCGCTAGCCAGTCCTGGGATGCCGATTCTCACCGTCGAAGACGATCGCCGGTATCGCCTCGAAGTCAGTGTCAACGAGAACGATCTTCGCTATGTTCGCGTCGGGCAATCCGTGCCCGTCGCAATTGATGCTCTCAAGGCGGCAATCCCTGGCAAGATCAGCGAAATTGTGCCTGCCGCGGATTCTTCCACTCGAAGTTTTCTGGTGAAGATTGATTTGCCAGAGGACAAGATGCTGCGGTCGGGCCTGTTCGGGCGCGCGGAGTTTTCTCGTGGCGAGCGGCCATCGCTCCTGATCCCACGCACCGCAGTGGTCGAGCGCGGTCAATTGCAGGGAGTCTTTGTGCTCGACCAGAACAAGGTTGCCAGTCTGCGCTACATCAGCCTGGGAAAACCTTCGGGCTCCGCCATCGAAGTGTTGGCAGGTCTCGAGGGCGGAGAATTCCTCGTAGTCAAACCAGGAGAACTCGATTTGAGCGGCAAACGAATCGAGGCCGAGTAATGAAAAGTCGCGAACCCAAGTCGGCCGATCAACTCTCGCAGGCTGAGTCTTCGCATGCCCTCCGCTTGGCGGGCCGCATCGCGCATGGGTTCATCGATTCCAAACTCACGCCTCTGGTGATTGTTGCGGCTCTGCTGCTGGGCGCGTTCAGTATTCTGAAGACTCCGCGCGAAGAGGAACCGCAGATCGTCGTGCCCATGCTCGACGTCTTCGTGCAGATGCCGGGCGCATCTTCGGACGAAGTCGCACAGCGCGTCAGCCTTCCTATGGAAAAGCTGCTGCGAGAAGTGCCCGGCGTTGAATACATATACTCCATCAGCCATCCTGGCATGAGCATGCTGGTCGTGCGTTTCTATGTCGGCACGAAAGAGGAAGACGCGATCATCCAGACGTATAACAAGCTTTACTCCAACCTTGATCGAATACCACCGGGCGTTTCGCAACCGATGATCAAGGTCCGCTCCATCGACGACGTTCCCGTGATGGCACTGACGCTGTGGGGAAAGGGATACGACTCCTACCGTCTCCGGCAAGTGGCCGGCGAATTGGAAAACTCGCTCAAGCCGCTCGATGACGTTTCCGAAACCAAGATCATCGGCGGACAGCCGCGCCAATTGCGAGTCATACTCGATACCCAACGGTTGGCTGCCTATGGACTGACACCCGGTTCGGTAGTCGGACAATTGCAGAGCGCAAACAGCCGCGGCCAGGCCGGCAGTTTCTCCCGCGACAACCAGGAGTTTCAGGTCGAGGCCGGTTCGTTCTTTACGAGCATCGACGATCTTCGTCAGGTTGTTGTTGGAGTCCACGCGGGGCGCCCCGTCTATCTGCGCGATGTAGCCGAGAGACTGGAAGACGGTCCGGCTGAGCCCGACACGTATGTCCTGTTTGCGAATGCCCGCGGCAGTCAGCGTGGGATCGGTACAGAGTCGTCCGCAGTGACCATCACCATCTCCAAGCGTAAAGGGACGAACGCAACGCTGGTCTCCGAGCGTGTACTTGCTAAGGTCAGCGCTTTGCGCGGATACATGCTACCGAACGATCTGAGCGTCACTGTCACGCGCAACTACGGTGAGTCTGCGAAGGACAAGTCTGACGAACTGCTCAAGCACCTGCTGATTGCCACGCTGTCAGTCACGCTGCTGATTGCCCTGGCCCTGGGTTGGCGCGAGTCGGGGGTAGTCTTGCTGGCGGTGCCAGTCACGCTGGCGCTCACGCTGGCGGTGTTTTACCTGTATGGCTACACGCTCAATCGCGTGACATTGTTCGCGCTGATCTTCTCCATCGGCATTCTGGTGGATGATGCGATCGTCGTCGTCGAAAACATCGTTCGCCACTTCCGGTTGCCGGAGAGTCGCGGGCGCTCGTTAAGCCAGGTCGCGGTCGAGGCCGTGGACGAGGTGGGCAATCCGACGATCCTCGCCACCTTCGCTGTCATCGGAGCGATTTTGCCGATGGCGTTTGTCCGCGGCCTGATGGGGCCTTACATGCGACCCATTCCTGTCGGCGCCTCGGCGGCCATGCTGTTCTCGCTGATCGTGGCTTTCGTGGTCTCCCCGTGGGCCGCACTGAGACTGCTGCGGAAATATGCGGGCGGCAACACTGCCGATCACCACGAAGTTGAGGGCTGGACCACGCGTCTCTACCGTCGAATGATGAACCCACTCATCTTGAACTCGCGGCGGCGATGGATGTTTCTGGGCGGTGTCGTGCTATTACTGCTCGCGGCGGTGGCGTTCGTCCCCCTGAAGTGGGTGCGCGTGAAGATGCTCCCCTTCGACAACAAGAGCGAGTTTCAGGTGATCGTTGACATGCCCGATGGAACGCCACTCGAACAAACGACTCACGTCGCGCAAGTGCTCGGACGATATCTCGGTCAACAACCGGAGGTGATCAACTACCAGATCTATGCCGGAACCTCCGGTCCATATAACTTCAACGGACTGGTGCGCCACTACTTCCTGCGCAGCCAACCCAATCAGGCGGACATTCAGGTGAACCTGCTCTCGCGCCACGAACGCACTGCGCAGAGCCATGAAATCGCACGGCGCATGCGGCCAGAGTTAGACAAACTGGCCGAACCGTTCGGTGCGCGCATCAAGGTGGCTGAGGTCCCGCCGGGCCCGCCGGTGCTGCAGACGCTGGTCGCCGAAGTGTACGGTCCCGACTACAAGGGGCAGATTGCGGTGGCGGCACAGATCAAGAAAGTTTTCCAGCAAACGCCCGGCGTGGTCGATGTCGACTGGTACGTCGAAGATCCCCAGGCAAAGTACGACATGAAGGTCGATCTGGAGAAGGCGGCGCTGCACGGCATTTCTCGCGCCGACGTTACTCACACGCTGCAAGTGGGGCTACGTGGCGCAACCGCCGGACTACTGCATGATCCGGAATCGCGCGAGGATATTCCCATCGAAGTGCGGCTCGCTCGTCCTGAGCGCTCGGACATCGAAGATCTCGCGAGCCTGAAATTGCCCACGCCCTCGGGGGGCCAGATCGCGCTGCAGGAAGTGACCACTCTGCACCAGGCGACGATTGATACCAGCGTGTACCGCAAGAATCTGCAACCGGTAGTGTATGTAACCGGAGACGTCGCTGGCGGAGAAGAAAGTCCCGTCTACGCCATCATGAAAATGAGTGAGGCCATCGACCAGATCAAATTGCCCGATGGATACGGTGTGAAGCAGTACAAAGGCACGACCATGCCCGAGGACACCAACCGTTTCTCCATGAAGTGGGACGGCGAGTGGCACATCACGGTGGAAGTTTTCCGCGACCTGGGCTTGGCTTTTGCGGCTGTGCTCGTGCTGATCTACGTGCTGGTTGTGGGCTGGTTCCGGTCGTTCGTCACGCCCCTGGTGATCATGGCGCCCATCCCGCTGACACTAGTTGGCATTTTGCCGGCGCACGCGCTGATGGGCGCATTCTTTACCGCGACTTCAATGATCGGATTTATAGCAGGGGCGGGAATCATCGTACGCAACTCCATCATCCTGGTGGATTTCATTGAACTGCGCCGCTCCCAAGGGATGGCTCTCGAGCAAGCGGTAGTCGACGCCGGCGCCGTGCGTTTCCGTCCGATGTTGCTGACGGCCGCTGCGGTCGTCGTAGGCGCGAGTGTGATTCTGTTTGATCCTATTTTTCAAGGCTTGGCGCTGTCGCTGATGGCGGGCGAAGTGGCATCGACGGTCCTCTCCCGCATGGCCGTTCCGGTTTTGTATTACTTGTCGGAAAAGAGGAAAGCGAAACCGCTGCCACCTTCGCATCCGCATTCCCCGGAAAATATTGCCGAATGTGAAGTGCCGCAATGTGAAGTTATGCAATGAAGCTCTTCAAGGAGAATAAACAATGACGATTGAACGCACACTTCGCATCATCGCCGGACTCTTTGTCATGGTCTCATTGGCTCTCGGACACTGGGTGAACCAGTACTGGTATCTCTTCACCGCGTTCGTGGGCCTCAACCTATTCCAATCGGGTTTCACAAACTGGTGTCCGATGATGACGTTCCTGCGTAAACTTGGGGTTGGTGGTCAGGAGAAGGTGAAACATGCCTGAATGGGTATGGCTGCTTGCATTGCTGATCGGGTACGTGATCCTCACGCGGTGGTTGCTGCCCAAGTTGGGAGTTCCCACGTGAAGGAGTGCCAATTGCGCCGAGTCTCGGCGAGTTGAAAGTGACGAGCACAAAACCGCAAAAGCCAGTAACAAGCCTCTAGGCTGATTTTTTACTGAACCTGACCGTCAACCTATAAGAGCGATTGTGCCAGTTGAATATCGAAGCGGCCGGTTGACTGAACAGGAAGAGATTCCGCCATTGCTAGGGCGTCCCGTTGTATTGGTCTTTGGGTCCCAGGGCAGTTCGATCTCCCACTCTCAAAAATCGAGATCGTGTCGCTCGAAGCGAGGCGACGGGTCATTTCGTCGCCGTCTGCCGAAAACCTGATAACACGCTCACAGGAGGCTGAATAGTTGTGTCGCCGTACCCCATCACTCCGTAGTAGATGGCGCGATCGAAGAACTGGTTCAGCACTTGCTGCAATTCAAGTTCGCCGTAAAGCGCCACGGCACTATCTGTGAAAGCCTGGGTGCGCAGGAATTGCCACAAATAATTGCGTCCGAGGGTGAGAGCCCATACGAATTGATGCAGTCGGACTCCTTCAGCGGCCCTGCGGGCGGCGATTGCCCGGAAGCGTGCGGCGATGTCCTCCTCCGTTTTTTTCAGCATCCACTCGCCCAGGTTGCGGTAGAGATCAACTGTAGTCCGACGCAGTTCCTCAGGCGGGATCTTACGGAAATCAGAGGTTCGCTCCGAGCCCTGCAATTTTTCTGTCAGTCCCACAGCGAGTTCCTCAGAGTGCCGTTCGATCAGGCGCATGAGTCTTAGCCCCACCATTGGTTATCCTCCATAAATTTCAGCCCCTACTTAAAAAGATGCAGGAAGTGCCAAAGAAGGATGTTCTCTTCCGGGCCTACGCGGGTCAGAGACCCTCCCCTTGAAATATCGTGACACGATATTATAATAAGTGCAAGAGAGCGAATCGGGAATGTAACGTCTTCCTTCTTGTTACACGTTACAGCGGCGAAGGGGGAAAGCAGGGAGACGTTGTGCAGCTCTTCGCGCTTTGGAGAGACGCGTACAAGGATTTACTAATGCAGCTCACGGCGCGAGCGGAATTTGGAGAATTCGGGCCGGCCGTGAATCGTTCCCGCGACCGCACAAGACCAATCGCCCGGATCGGAGGCGTACGGCTACGATACCGGGCGGCTAGCGTTGAAAGCACACTGCCTTGCTCACCGCTGTCATGAGTTCTTCGGCTGCGTCATGCTGAACCAGTTGCCGAACGGATCTTTGATCACCGCAGTCACACCCCAGAACTCATCCTTCGGTTCGGAGACGAACTCCACGCCTTTGGCCTTCAGCTCTTGAAAGGTCTTTCGGCAATCTGCGGTCTGGAAGGCTCCGGCGCTGAACCAGCCTTTCTTTAACAGGCCGGCCATTGCGTCCACATCTTTCTTAGCAGTATCTGCGGCGTTTCCGTTCATGCGGCCGAAGTCACCGCCGCTGCCGACCTTCAACAGGGCAATCTCTACGTCAGACTGTCCTTTCGGAGCGACCGTGAGCCAACGGAAGCCGTTTGCCCCCGAGTAATCGGCCTTGAGTTCAAAACCCAACTTGTCGACGTAGAAGTTCTTCGCCTGGTCCTGATCGAGTACATAAATGGTTGCGTGGGACATTTTTTGAATCATGTTGTTCTCCTCCACGAAGAAGGTTAGCGAAGCTCGGCTGGTAGCGCTTCTTGATTCTTGCTATTCGATGCTGGATTTAGTGTCCGGAGGGTGCACCTTCAAAAAACATTCCGGGATCATCAGAATGCGCCACGGTGCGGTGTATCCAAAGATGCGGCGGATCTCACGCTGGAACTGAGCAGGACTGCGGCCGAACTGTGTACGGAATTTGCTGGAAAACGTTCCCAAACTTTCGTAGCCGACCTCGAAACATACTTCGGTCACGCCACGCTCCGAAGCGAGCATCTGCTTGGCGCGGTCCATGCGCAGGCGGGTCAGAAAATCGTGCGGAGTCTCGCCGAAAGTGGCGCGGAAAAGACGATGGAAATGAAATTCGGAAAGACAGGCCTCGCGCGCCGCGTGTTGCAGAAGGACGCGGGAATCGTATTCCGCGGCGAGAAGATCGCGTCCGCGACAGAGCCGGCGGAAGGTGTCGTCATGGATTAGATGCGGCACGAGAAAATGATACTACCGTTGGGTGGTTCGGTGCCTAAGATTTGCGAGAATTTCAGCTTGCCCTCTCCCCTGGAATGCTGATGACTTCGCCGTGCCGCTTCATGAACTCTCGCACCAGAGTTCCAATCTCATCCGCTTTGGTATCCAGCGCAAAGTGCCCAGCATCGAGTATGTGGACCTCTGCGTTCGGTACGTCTTTGCGGTAGCGTTCGGGCTCGCCGAGATCGAAGGAGAGATCGTGCTTTCCCCAGATGACCATCAAGTGCGGCTGTTTCTCGCGCATCCATGCTTGCCATTTCGGATAAGCGTCGATGTTTGTGCGGTAGTCGTAGAACAGGTCGCTTTGAATCTGCGCCTGTCCGGGCGCGTTCAGGAATGCGTACTCGCCGGTCCAGAGATCGGGGTCATAAAGTTCAACGTTCGGATCGTCTCCGATATGGCGAGTCTTGGTGGTTGCAAGCGACAGCAGGTTCTTGCGCAGCGCCTCTTCATTCGCAGGACGGTCCGCCCAGAATGCCCGACGTGTTGCCCAGTTTGCTCCCAGGCCTTCGTTATGTGCGACGGCATCTTGGACGATGAGAGCCGCTACTCGCTCCGGGTGCGCCAAGGCCATGCGAAAGCCCACCGGCCCGCCGTAATCCTGCATGTATAGAACGTAGCGGGAGAGTCCGAGCGTCTCGGTAAAGTGATTTATGACCTCAGCATAGTGGTCGAACGTGTAGGCGAATTGTCTCGGGTCGGGCCAGTCGCTGTGTCCGAACCCGGGGTAATCGGGCGCGACGAGGTGATATCGATCGGAAAGGCGGGAGAAAAGCGGTTCGAACATTCGCGATGAAGAGGGAAGTCCGTGCAGCAAGAGAATCGTTGGTGCGTCCTTGGGTCCGGCCTCTCGATAAAAGATGGAGAGCCCATCGATCTTTGTCGTGCGATAAGAAGTTAGATTGTTCACGAGACGTTCCTTTTTTTGATTTTGGGCAGAAATGGAAACGACGCGAGCACGACAGAAGCACCAACGTCTCGCTGGGGTGTACAACCGCTCGCGCCGTTTCTAAAATGTTGCCGACAACGTTACATTGTCAATACCACGCGGAATTGTGCGTTGCCGCTCATCATGCGTGCGTAAGCCTCGGCTGCCTTTTCGAGCGGATAGGTTTCGATCATGGGCCGCACGCCGCTCAGTTCGGCGAAGCGCAATGTGTCCTCGGAATCTGCCGGTGTTCCAGCAGCCCATCCTTGAATAGTTTTGCTTCCACCAATGAGCTGTAGGGGCGTGACCTCAATGGGGTCGACGGTCGCACCGACGACGATGAGCTTGCCATTAGGCCCAAGGCCGTCGATCAGTTCGGACATCGCTTTGGAGTTTGGGGCGGTTGCCAAAATTACGCGCGCGCCACCGAGATCTTGTAGAGCCTTAGCCGCGTTCGTAGCCTTGCTGTCGATGTAAACGCTCGCTCCCAGCTTTTTCGCCAGAGGCGCATTTTCTGCGCCGCGCCCGATGGCTGCGACCTTATAACCAAACTTGTTCGCCCATTGGACTCCGAGGTGACCAAGGCCGCCGATCCCCTGCACCGCAACCAGGTCCCCGGGGAATGCACCGCTGTGACGCAGGGCGTTGTACGTGGTAATTCCAGCGCAGAGCAACGGTGCGGCGTCGGTGTCGCTGAGAGTTGCCGGTATGGGTGCGAGGGCCTCCACTGGAGCGACCATGTATTCCTGGTATCCGCCGTCATAGCTAATGCCCGCGATTTTCTGATTTTGGCAATTGCGGAAATCTCCGCGCCGGCACTCGCGACACGTGTTGTCGTGTCCACCGTGCCACCCGACACCCACGCGCTGCCCTTTCTTCCACGCGGAAACTCCTTCGCCCACTTCATCGATGACGCCCGCGACTTCATGACCGGGAATGCGGGGATACTCGATTCCGGGCCAGCCGCCTTCTACGGTAAGCACGTCACTGTGGCAAACACCACAGGCTTGCACCTTGATCCGCACCTGTCCTGCACCCGGCTCGGGAACCGCACGCTCGACGATCTGGAAACCGGCGCCAGGCTTAGAAATCTGCGCCACCTTCATTTGCGTTACTGACGTTGGTACGACTGAGATTCTCTTCGTTGCCATACATCCTCCTATGAAAACTGACCGTTGTAAGGTTGTCTGCGTGGCTGGCTGGAAAGTTTAATCGTTTACCCCGGCGGAGAGTTCGTGAAAATGTGGTCTCGGATCGTCACTGACAACAACTCTTGGTTCGAAACGAAGTGGGAGCGTAGAAATCAATCAGCTCTGCCCATAATACTCTCGGATATCGCTTGGTGTTTTGGAACGTGAACTACTCCGGAGCACCGCTCGTTCCACAACAGTGAACTAATGCGGAAGCGAGAACGTGAAGATGTTACTTCCGGCTGCGATGGCCACGAATTGAACGCCGTCAACCGCATAGGTCATCGGCGAGGCACGCATTGTCTGGCCGGTGTTGAAGTGCCAGAAAGCGCGGCCGGTCGTTGCTTCAACTGCCTGCAGCGACCCTGAATCGTCGCCAAAAAAAACCAATCCTCCGGCGGTCGTCAGCGTCCCGGCCCAGGAATCGCCCTGGCCAACTAGCGGATAGCGCCAAACCAGTTTTCCATCCGGCACAGAGAGCGCCAGCAGAATCTTCTGTGCGTGTTCATCGGGCGGAAGCTTCGTGCCGGTGCCATAGTAGGTCTCGCCGCGTGCAAACGGTGTGAACTTCGAGAAGAACAGATTGCAGTTTTCCAGGGCTAAGACATAGAAGAGACCAGTGTGGGGATTGTAGGAAGGCGAGAACCAGTTCGTTGCACCGTTGATCCCGGGACAGATGAAGGTGCCTTCGGCAGTCGGTATTCGTCCTGACAGCACGGGGCGGCCCGATGCGTCAACGCTCTTGGCCCAGTTCAACTTTTCCATAAAGGGTGCCGCATTCAGGAATTTGCCATTCGTCCGGTCGAGAACATAAAAAAAACCGTTGCGATTGGCCTGCAACAACAAGTGCCGGGGTACGCCCTTTTCGAGGATATCTACAAGCGCAGGCGTTTCGTTGGCGTCATAGTCATACAAGTCGTGCGGCGTGAATTGGAAGTACCATTTCAACTTTCCCGTATCAACGTCGATTGCCAGAACGGAGTCTGTGTACAAGTCGTCGCCGGGACGCGAATCTCCGGCAAAGTCGGGTGCCGGATTACTGGTTGTCCAATACAGAGTGTTGAGTTCCGGATCGTAGGTGCCGGGCATCCAGGTAGTGCCGCCGCCGTGCAGGTAGGATTCGCCGGGCCAACTGGAGGAGCCGAACTCTCCGGGCGCAGGAATCGTCCAGAAGCGCCACTTGAGTTTTCCAGTCGCCACATCGTACGCAGCCAGGAATCCGCGCACGCCAGAGTCGCCGCCCGACGTGCCGACGATGACTTCGTCTTTCACCACCAGCGGTGCGCTGGTTGCGCCGTAGTGCTTGACCTTGTCGGCGTATGGGATGTCCCAGCGCAGACCGCCCGAGCGAGCGTCGAGGCAAAGTAAATGGGCATCGTCGGTTTCCATGTAGACGAAATTCTTCCAAACGGCAACGCCGCGATTTTTATGGGCTGCGGCATCATCCAGCAATCCGGAACTCGGCGGCCGTTGGTGATGCCACAAAACTCGTCCGCTTCGCGCATCCAGTGCGAAAGTATCGTTCGCAGCCGTCACGTACATGATTCCGTTGACGACCACGGGCGTGGCTTCGAGTCTTTGGGAATTGCCAGGGCGGAAAACCCATGCCGCCCGGAGTTGCGCGACGTTAGCTGTGTTGATTTCGTGCAGGCTGCTGTAACGGCGTCCGGTGTAATCGCCGTTGTAAGAAGTCCAATTGGCGCCGACCGGACTCGCCAACAAGTCTTCTGCGCTGACACTGGTCGAGGCGGTAATGTGAGGTTCCGCCGACTGACTGGTTCCGTACGAGCCAGCCAGCGTGCTGGCAGCCAGGAATATTCCGAGCGTCGCACCGCCCAATTTCATGTCAGCGATTCTCCGTGGCGCCCACGGGAATTTCCTGAAGAGAGCCGAGGTCCACTCCATTCGAGTCTTCCAGGTGAAGCGACACACGCGTGGGCTTTCCCTGCGGCGCAACTTCTACCTCGAGCGACACTTCGTCGGATGGACTTACGTCCGCTATGGGCATGGTGCCGAGGCTCGCACCGTGTTCGTTGTAGAAGTGCGCGACGAGGCGCCCCGAGAAGAACACGCCGAAGGTTCCGGAGAGTTTGACTTTGCCGTTTTCCAAGCGAGTAGCTTGCAAAGGACGAATCAAGATACCCGCATCACTCACGCCGTGGAATTCGCTCCCCACACGGGAGGGGAACCATTCCGTTTCGAGATCGCAGCTCTCGCCCGGACGCAACCGGCACAGCGGAGAATTGATTTCAGCTTCGAGGTAGTAAGGTGACGCGTCATCCCCGGAAGACATGGAAGGCTCTCCGTCGGCGCTTTGCCGCACTTCGGGGCCGTTCGTCCAGAAGATGATCGAGGCCTTGCCGGGATAAGGTCGCGATTCTGCAAATTGAAAACGCTCCACCATGCCATAGCGGCTGCTTCCATCCACGACCGCGAGCCAGCCTGCCGTCGAGTCTAGCCACAATTCGGCAGCCATGTGGACGTAGTGCACGGTGAAGAGTCCGTCCTCTGTGATCGAGGCAGCACGATTTTCCGCAGGACCAAAGCGTACGTGATAACGATTGAGGTAGCTGCTGGCTGGATTTGCGGGAGCGAACGTCCGGAAGTCGCGGTTGAAATGCGGCGAAGTGGCTGGTTCTGCTGAGTTCTGGTTTGGAGGTCTTCGGTCCGCGGTATCGTATTGAGAGACGGACTGCATCGCCCATTCCACCGGGTGACCGGTGATGTTTTTCATCGTCGCGTGAAAACGGATGCGCGGAGAATCCTTGTCGAGCCGGATGGTCCGCGTGAATTGAATCCCTGTCTGCGGATCGGCTAGACCCGTAAGCTCGATCTCGCAGGCTTGTCCGTCCGAAACTTTTCGAAAGGAGAATGGCCCATCGTCGAGCACATCGGAGTTTCCTACCCAATGCTGTTCGTCGTTATTGCCCTCGGGCAAAAGCCAGATCTTGTCGCCGCCGTAGTTAAACCATTGGCTTGAGCTGGGGGGCAGGTATTTGCCTTGATACTGCGGATTGACGAAGAGGTAAGGGTGTCCGGCGAAAGTCACCTGAATCAGGCGCCCGCCATTTTGTGGCAACACAATGAGCTGAACCCATCGATTGGAGAGCTGTTGCGCGTGCCAGCCCTTATAGTCAACGGGCTCGACGCGGCAGTCAGATGACGCTGCAAGGCCCGCTGGCTGCTTGGCCTGTGCCCACGCTGGCCAGATGTCCAAGGAACAGAGAAGCAGAACCAGAAAAATATCTCGCACCAGATTCGTGAGCGGAACCCGCACCCTCATCATTACGCCTCTCTAGTAGGTGGCTGGGCTTCGAGCGTAGCACGCACTTGAAAATCTGCAAAACTTCAGCCACGAGTCAGTTTTAAAAACGAAATGAAACTCAATAAAACGTAAGATTTCGATTTGCGTCAAGCACATTCTGTGGTATTACGGAATTCGCGTTAAAACGGCGCGAGTAGTTCGTACTTCCATCCAGTGAAATTGGGAGATACAGATGCAGACCCGAGATTCCAGTCGTCGATCATTTGTGAAGTTGTTGGCCGCAACCCCACTATTAAGCCAGATTGCTGTACGCGATCTATATGCGCAGGCCGCGACGGCGATCGGCAAGGACCCGCGACAGAATGTATACACGCGCCTAGGAGTAAAGACTGTCATTAATTGCCGGGGTACGTGGACCTATCTCAGTGGATCTCTGGAATTTCCGGAGGTTCGCCAAGCCCAGGTAGAGGCCGCGCAGCACTTCGTCAACGTGCTGGAATTGCAGCGAGCCGTGGGCCGGCGATTGTCTGAGTTGACGGGCGCCGAGTCCGGGATCATCACATCCGGCGCAGCCGGAGCGATGGCCGCTGCAAGCGCCGGATGCATGGCCGGCACCGATGACAAATATATCTGGCAACTCCCCGATACCACCGGTCTAAAACATGAAGTGATCATGATGGGAGGCCGGAGCGCCTTTGACAGCGCCATCCGGCTGACCGGCGCCAAATTGCTCCTCGCGTATTCCGCGGAAGAACTCAACAACGCGATCAACGAAAATACCGCCATGATTTACACCACCGATCTCGGTGAAAAGCTGCAGCGCGAGTTGGCGGTCGCGAAAGATCGCAAGATCCCGATGCTGCTGGATGACGCGGCGGGCATACCGCCCGCTGACAACGCCAAGCTCTACGCCAAGATGGGACTTGATCTTTACTGCTTCTCGGGTGGGAAGGGACTCTGCGGACCGCAATGCAGCGGGCTCCTTCTGGGACGGAAAGATCTGATCGAGGCGGCGCTTCTGAATTCCGCTCCGCGCGAGGGAGCGGTGTGCCGTCCCATGAAAGTCGGAAAAGAAGAAATCATCGGTTGCCTGACCGCGCTCGAAACATGGCTCAAGATCGATGAGAAAAAGCTTTACGCCGAGTGGAACGGCCGCGTGGATCGCATCCGGAAGTTAGTGGATACGGTGCCTGGCGTGAAGACGGACATCTATATTCCCGACGATGGGAACCGTTATCCAACTCTAAAAATTTCGTGGGATCAGCAGGCATGGGGCTACAGTTTGACTGATTGCGTGCGCGAGTTGCGGGCGAGCGACCCTGTCATTGAAGTGGTCGGAGTGGACAACCCAAGTCTGGTAAAGGCGGTTCGCGAAGGCAATCCCAACCGCAAAGAACACAAGGATCCCGACCACATTGAGCTAGTGTCGATGACGATAAAACCGGGAGAGGAAATTATTGTCGGACAACGACTGCGGGCACTTCTGGGTGCGGCCCAGAAAAAGTCTAAAGCCTGAGCGAGGAAGAATCGGATGAAGGCTCAAGCGAGATTGCTATTAGTTGGACTCCTGCTTTCGCCGGCGGTAATAACGCAGGCGCAAGTGCGAGCCGTAGTTCCTGCGCAAGCTTCTGCCCACGCAAATCGTTTCTACTCGCCGGGCGTCGACGCCGGAGACTACGTCTACATTTCAGCGCAAGGACCCCGTCGTCCGGACGGCAGCATGCCGTCGGCTTTTGCCGCACAGGTCCGCCAGTCGCTCGATAACGTGAAAGCGATCGTCGAGGCCGCGGGTCTCACCATGGAGCACGTCGTCTACACCCAGGTCTATCTGGACGACATCTCCAAATATGGAGAGATGAACAGCGTTTTCGCGGAATACTTCGGCAAGACTCTGCCCGCCCGCGCTGTGCTCGGTGTTGCCAAGATTCCCGACTCGACGATTCAAATCAACGCCGTCGCGGCACGCAGTCTGGCCGACAAGCGGGCCGTCTATCCGCCGAATTACAAGTCGGACGAGGCCGCAGCGCCGGGTGTTCTTACTCATGACCGACTATTCGTCTCTGCCATGGCGGGCAGCGACCCCGCCTCTGGCAAAGTTCCGGATGATCCCGCTGCTCAGGTGGACTTGGCGCTCGACCGTATGCAGGCAGTCCTGAAGGCCGCCGGCCTCGATCTCGGCAACATGGTGTTCGTCAATCCCTACTTGACCTCTGAAATCCCGACACGGGTGATGAACCAGCACTACGCGCAGCGCTTTGAATTCGGCAACACTCCGGCGCGGGCCACCATCGAAGTGTCGAGCCTGCCAAATGGCGCTCACATCGAATACACCGGCGTGGCCGTGCGTGACCTGAAGCAGCGGCGAGCGGTGCGTCCCAAGAACATGCCGCCGAGTCCGACCGCAAGTCCTTGCGTTTTTGCCGGCGACACTTTGTACTGTTCCGCTAAGAGTGGATTTATTCCGGGGCCGCACGGGGGGACCTATGCTTCGACTACCCAGCATCAACTCCGTCAGACCATGCGCAATCAGCTCGACAACCTTGAAGAAGCCGAGATGAATTTCGATCAGGTCGTATCGACAACGGTCTATCTGGATGATCTGTCGGATGCGCCGGCGTTTGACGATGCGTATTCCGAGTACTTTGGATCTGTGGCGCCGGCAAGAACCTCGGTCCAACAAATTGCGCCCACGGACCGCAAGCCCGACAAAGAAGGTCACTCCCCAGACCTTGAGCAGGTTTCGCTCATCGCGGTCCGCCGCTCCTCAACGCACTGAGGAACATCCTGAATGTGAAGCCTGCGTGTCGGCGGCTAGGCCTTTCGAACCGCGCTGAAGATTTCGACCAAGCGGTCTGCGATCATTCGTTCCTCGCCGACTTTGAGCTGCCAGACAGCGAACCCGAAGGTGTTTGGGTCTCTAGGAGCACGATGTTGCTCGGCGTGTTTGTCGCCGGCCGGTGCGTCGGGATTACGTCCGCGCATGCCGCTCACACCAGCCCCGAGGCTGCCGATGCCTGTCGGGCGCGTGTCGGCCAATTTCTGCATGACCTCCGGCCCGGTGATCTTGATCTTCGCCGGATCAATCTGCCAACTGTAGCGCGGTGTGACATTGCCCAGAGCCTGGGGATTGAACTCGCGAGGTAGAGCCGTTACTCCGAATTTCTTCACGGCATCGGTAATCACCTGGGCACGCTCGTCATAGATCCTGAGCTCGGTATCCAAGTCCTGATTGACGAAGATCTCGAGCGCCTTCAGCAGACCGAAAATGGTTTCCTTGCCGACTTTGCAGCAGCGGCCGATGCGATCTTCCTGCGGGCTCATGTTCAGCAGCGCATAGCGGATCAGCTCTTCCTTTCCGATCAGCACTCCGGATGCCTGCGGTCCACGGATGTCTTTGCCGCCGCTGAATGTCACCATGTCGAAACCCATTGCTGGATATTCCCAGAGCCGCTCTTTCGGCGGAACGTCGGCAGCGGCATCGTTGAACGTGTAGAGGTTGTGTGCTTTGGCGATCTCGACGGTCTCGGCTCCGCTGACCTTGCCCTTGTCGGAGAGGATATTGGTGAAGTGAATCGCCACCGTCTTCGGATTGATGGCAGCAATCATCTCTTCGCGCGTCTCGACTTCGACCAGCTTTGCGCCAGTCTGACGAATCTGGTGGTCGAACGGATAGCGATGGCTCTTCTGGATGATGACTTCGTTCCTGGGAAATCTGCTGACATCAGGAATGTCGCGCATGCGGGGCTCGAGGTCTTCGGTCATCATGCCAGCGTAGCCGACGACCATCGCTGCCGCTGCTCCACTCGTTACTAGTCCGGTGTAGCCGGCGGGGGATTTGCAAAGCTTCGCGATGAACTTACCCGCCGCGATCTCAAGCTCGTCGATCAAAACAAAATGCTCGTTACCTCTGCGGATCAGCTCCATCACCTCTGCGGGCATCACCGATCCGCCGATCACCGTTATGGTTCCGTTGATGTTAATAAGGGGCGTGACCCCGAGCTCGGCGTAGATGTCGCCCGTGGAACCAAGGCCGCTTGTAATGGGTACGATGGGGTTGCCGTCCCCGTGGGGCACAGACGGCGTGGGCTTTTTTCCAAGAATGCTCGCAGCATTCAACTCAGCGGGAGCGAACAGGCCGCCAGATACGGCACCCAGTGTAGCCAGAAACGAACGGCGATTCCAACCAAACTTCAGATTCATTTGTAGTGTCCGATCGGTCTTCTTCAGCGAATTATTTTTCAGGCGGCGGAGCGACGACCATTGCGCTGCCGACGATCTCAATCAGCGAATCGCCCGGAATCCATTCGACAGCCATGCACGCCCGGGACGGAGCCTTGCCGGGTGAGAAATAGGTTCCGTAGATTTTGTTTAGCGCATCGTACTGCGCTTTATGGGCATCGAAGCGTGCCTTGCCACTAGGCATGGATATCCCATCGGCTAGAGGCAGGCAAAGAAAGACCTGCAGATGGATGATGCTGTCCATGGTGCAGCCGGCACGCTCGACCGACTTCTTGAGCGCGTCCATCGTGCGGGTTACGTGCTTCTCGAAGGGGTCGGTGACGAGGACGTGATCTTCCTTGGGATAGCCGTCGTTCGAACCCGTACCTGAGAAATAGTAGATACCATCGTGGGTGTGGTGCTCTCCGCCGGAGCGATGCGGAGTTTCTTTGGCAGGGCCGCCTGCAGGTGCGCCAGGAGGGGCCGCAGCGGGAGTCTGTTGAGCAATGAGTTTCGACGCGCCGGTTACGAGAGCCGTCATCGCCGCGATCTTGCCAAAGAAGTTGCGCCGAGTGTTTCTTCGCATGAAATTTTCTCCTTCATAACTTTCGGTTGAGAACAGCAAGCCGGACAGAAGACCTAATTCAGCAGACCACCCACCTTGCCTCGGAGCACGGTAATCGAAGCCTTTTGCAGAGTGAAAACGGTACTCGGTTCTCCTCTTACAGTAGTGGCGACCGGCGGATTGTCGGGCTCAGCGTGACTGTTGGGTCCGTCGTTTATCCACACATATTGCTCGCTGCCGAAGGTCACGGACGTGACCGGGCCCGAAAAAGATGCTTGCCGCTTGTTCTTAGCGTCCTCGAAGACAACCCGCACCGCGTGCGAATTGGTCTCGTCGCGATTGACCAGCATCAACGACCAGTTGTCGTCAGGACGATGCACTGAGTAGGAGGTCACGAGGAGATTGCCGTCAGCGTCTTTGATGTCGGTGGAGGACGGATACATAACGTGCACGCCCGATCTGTGCTGCACCCATTCCAGATTGATCATGTGCGCGGCAAAGTATGGCGACGTGTATCCCTTGATCTCGAGGGTTTCCTCGTCCGACACAAAGTTTGACCAAGAGGACCAACCGAGACACGTCTTCTGGATGCCCTGCGGCTGGATGGGCGAGTGAGTGAAGAGCGCACCTCCACCTTCGAAGAACGAGCCAACATTGTCGGCGAGCCATAAGGCAGCGAATATGGTCGTCATTGGTCCGGTGAGGCCTGCAGCGACGTGATCTTCGGTGATCATGAGGGGAACGTCCTTGGGAACACCGTCGTCCCGCCAGACCTGAAGAATGTGCTTCACCAATATTGGTTCGCGGTAAAGATCCTTCCAGGTAACGTCGCACGGTTCGAACGGATAGTGCTCGAACGAAACAAAGCTTAGGTCCGCAAGCCGGCCATGAGCCTTCAGATAGTCTACAAATCGTCCCATCCACGATGTGCGGCCTTGCGCGTCAGGCCACACTCGAATGTCTTCATTGACGCCTTCGAATACAGGCCCACCCAACTTCAGTTTGGGATCAACCTTGTGAATGGCCGTGGCCCACTGAAGGTATAGCGCCGCATAGTCCTCGGGCATCGCGTGTTTGCCGTCGGGCTCCTCTCCCATCTCGATATAAGAAATGGGGTAGCCTCGCTTCTCGATGTAGGCGATCTGCGCAGCTGCGTCGTCTGGCGTACCGTAGAGCATGGTCACTGGAATCATCGCGGGTAGGCTATTGGTAATTCCGCTGGTGAAGAAGAGATCTAAGCCGGTGTGCTGGTAACTACCAGTGGCGTTGATATCGGCATCGGCCGCCGAATGCCAGGGATCGATGGAAGACGAAGTATAACTCGTGGGCCGTTCGCTGATGTTCTTCTGGATCTCAACGAAGGCGCCGCTGCTGTCGACGCCCCCCACGCGAAAGTCTGCAATCGCGTATCCAACGCAGTTCCGAATGTCGTCGGAGCCATGCTCGTCGCAGGTGTTCGAGGACTCGGTCATCAAGACGCGAACATACTGAGTTGAGACCGGCGTATCAGCGAGCTTGAGCGAAACCGTTCCACCCTGCGCGTTCTTGAACACACCTGACGGGAAAGTTTTCCATTCGCCTTGGGGACCCGCGTCAAAGTCGAGAGCGCGCTTGCCCACCCAATACTCCACCTGATAGCTGGTCGCGTACGGGCTCTCCCAAGCGATGCGAATCGCATTCACCGGTTTTTCCGACTTGAGATCGACGATGACCCATTGCGGGTGAAGGGAGTCGGTTTCTCCCGTGAATTTGCTGGTCAGGTACGGATTGCTCTTCCAATAACTGAGGTTCGGCCCCATGATCGGGCGGTCGCCGCTGGTCGAGAACCCGCGGTGCGGAAGCGCGTAAGAAAGGATGTAACGGACCGGCTCCTTGAGTTCAGTGCTGCCCGTGAAGTATCCGCTCTTGTGGACGGGATCGCTCCACGTTCCGTTTTCAGTCCAATGCCAAGCCGCCATGCGTAGCTCGCTATTGTTGCGATACGAGATCGGTCCCCATCCCGCTGACAAAGATTCCTGAATGATGTGCGGGGTGTAAACCTTATCGATGCCGTCGTGAGACAGAACATCCATCGAACTCCCGAGAGCGCTGTCCGGATCGAACGAATTGATGGCGTGGGCCGGCGTCACGTCGACACGAACTATGGCGGGCGATGCTGGCTTGTCTGTCGACTGGGCGGCGGCGAATCCGCCAAAGAAAAATAAGCCAGCGATCGCTACCGCGTTCAATAACTGCGGACGTTTCACTGATCCTCGCCCTCAATGATTCAGATACGGTACGAAGCCTTGCGTTTTGGTTTCAAGGCGATAGACGGATGTGGTGGCTGTGATGTAGAGCGTGTGATAGTCCTTGTCGCCCCAGTTCAGATTCGCGGGCTGCTCGGGCATGACGATCGTGCCGAGATGATTGCCTTTTGCGTCCCAGACCCAGATGCCCTTTGGACCGGTAACAAACAAGTTCCCGTCCTTGTCGACTCTCATTCCGTCAGGCACGCCCTCGTGTTTTCCGCTCGGAGGTTCTTCGCCGAAAATCCGGCCATTGCTGAGGGTTCCATCGGCAGCGACATCGTAAGCGCGGATATTTTTCTTTTCGCTGTCGTCAACGTAGAAGCGCTTGCCGTCCGGGGAAAAAGCGAGGCCGTTCGGTTGCGCTAGGTCTTTGGTCAGGAGCCGCACGTTTCGCTTTTCGTCGAGACGGTAGACGCCTTGAAATGGGATTTCCTGTTTTTCTCCCGCCACCAGATCGAGCGTTGGATCGGTAAAGTAGAGTGCGCCGTCCGGCCCGACGATTACATCGTTCGGGCTGTTGAATTTCTTTCCTTCGAAACGATCGGCGAGAATCTTGTATTTCCCGTCTGGAGTTACCTCGATGATCGCCCGCAACACGCTGGCGCAGTCAATCAGGCGGTGTTGACGATCGTAGGTGTTACCGTCCGGGTCCCCGAGCGCGATTATTTCTTCCTTCTTGCCGTCGGGAGAAAGGCGAAAAATCTTGTTGATGGTTTCATCGCTCACATAGATGAACCCGGACTCGTCCCAGACAGGGCCCTCGGTGAATCCAAAGCCGGTACCGACTGTGCTCAGTTTGGCGTCGTGATCGACGAGATTCCAAAAACGTGGCGACTCTGCCTGCAACTGAAACTCGCGGCGTGGCTCTTGAGCGTACGGCCGATTTGAAGCCGCCGCGACGAAAAGTACGAGGGCGATGGCGAGCGTGTGTAAGGGCCTGAAGCGACCATTCATTCTAGAAGTGTCTCCCGACTGCTGCAGATCGCGGTCGACTGTGCAACGAACCGCTATTGTTCTTCCTCCGGACCATCCTCTGGAACTTTCGAAATTTCAGATTCTCTGCTGTTCGCGACACTCATCAGATAGCTGATCAAATCGTCCAACTCACCAGAGACGAGGGTTGAGCCGTAGTTCGCAGGCATCAGCGCCTGTGAACTGTATTCCACGCCTTGAACCTCTGATTTGGCCAGGAAATGAAAAGCCCCATACAAATCCTGCAACTGGAGAGAAAAATTGTCTTCGTTGCGAACTCTACCCACGTATTTCGCGCCGTTATCGGTAGTAACGGTAGCAGTACGGGCCAACTTGTCTCCATTCGGATTCGGATTAGTGATTGCGCTGCGAGCTTCGTCAACGGAATGAGTGCGAGCGTACCCGGTCAGATCCGAAGCGATAAAACCGCCCGCGCCCGCTGCCATGTGACAGCCGGAACATCCCGCCTTTCCAAAGAAGAGCGCCTTCCCGCGTTTGGGGTCGCCGGGCAAGGGGACCGCTTTTTTCGCTCCCTGCAGAGTCCGCAGGTGAGCGACGACGGCCTTGATGTCAGCATCGGCGAGAGAATGAAAGCTGGGCATGCCGGTCCCGGTGATGCCATGCTGAATGATCCCGAAGATCTGAACGTCAGAGAGTCGCTGCACGTGTCCCGCCGCAATACCTGGCGCTCTGTCGCCGCCTCTGCCATCGAGACCGTGGCATCCCGCGCAGCTTGCGGCAAAGAGCTTTTCGCCTTTGCGCGATAAGGAATTAGCCGGCGAGCTTTCATTCTGGTGACGAGCAACTTGCGCGGCAGCCATGGCCGCACCGAAGCCAAGAGCCCGGGAGAACGGGCCCACCGGCGAGATGGCAACTGACACGATCAGCGCGCGGGATGCGATTTGTAACGAACGTGATATAAGCACTGTTTTTATCAGATGAAAACTATAATCCGCTTGTGAGAATACTCGCTCTGCCCAGAGAGAGGATTTATCTCAACAAGTGACGCCATGTCAACCATGTTGTGAACACGTATTCGTGCTTGGCGGCCGTTCGGGAATCTCTGTCGAAATTTTGCCGCGCAGCAGAAACGTCCGCCGCGATGAATCGCCTATTTTTGCTTTACCGCAATCGCCGCAATCTCGACCCTGGCACCGTTTACCAGTGCGGCCGCCTGAATGGTCGCACGGGCCGGCTTCGGATCGGGCAGCACGCCCTTGTAAACCTTGTTCATATCCGGGAATTCATGGATGTCGGCCAGATACACGGTAACTGAAACTACGTCTTTCAACTCAAAGCCCGCTGCTTTCAGAACTTTCTCGATGTTCTCGAGAGCGGCCTTCGTCTCCGGGCCGATTCCTCCGGGCACCAACTTGCTCGCCTCATCGGTCCCTTCCTGGCCCGCGATGTACAGCGTGTTTCCGGCGATGACTCCATCACTGAATGGGAGGCCTCGCTCAGGTGAAAGATTAATTGCCTTACGTTCCTGCGCCTCTCCGCGGTGCCATGCCGCAGTTGTGGTGAGTGCCAACGCAAAAGCGAGTGCCACCAGTCGCATCGTTTTCAGTTGCATGTCGAATTCTCCTTTGTGAATGTCGCTCTGCTCTTCCAACCGCGGACAAACGGTGTTAGAGTCCGCGAACATGTATACAACCGGGAGGGTGGAATGAACAAATTTCACAGGATGGAAATGAGCCGCAAGCTTGCCATCGGCTTCGGGGCACTGGGCTTGATAGTGGCTGTTGCAGGTGGGGCGCGGATGGTCCGGGCGCAATCTAGTTCGACGGTAACCAGTGTTGCTTCCGACAGCGAGTTGATCGCACAATTTCGGCGGGTTGAGGTTGCCTCAGTTTCAGATGCGCTCGAACAAGTCACCGGCAAGCGCATGTACATGACCCACCACATGCAGCCGATTTTCACGAGCAAGTTCGCCGGATTCGCGCGCACCGTACAACTCAAGAAAGACGAGGGCAACAAGGATCCCGAGGCCTTGAGCGGAATGCTGGAAGCAATCGATCAGGGATCGACAGATTCGGTTTACGTGATGGTAGTGGAAGACGGAGAAGACATCGCGGGGATGGGAGGTTTGATGGGCACTGCAATGGCTGTCCGAGGCTACTCGGGGGCAGTGATTGACGGCGGAGTTCGCGATGTGGCGTATTTGCGCAAAATTGGCTTTCCAGTTTTTGCCACGGGGATTGTGCCCTCCACGTCCGTGCACCACTACCGCTTTGCAGGTGCTCAGATTCCACTGGTATGCAATGGGGTTCCAGTAAACCCGGGCGACATCGTCGTGGCTGACAGCGACGGCGTTGCGGTCGTGCCCAGAGCGCAGGCTCAACCGGTGTTGACCCTGGCTCAGCAGATGGACTTCAAGGAGCACTCGATGTATGCCGTCATTGAGCAACTCAAGTCCATTGTGGCGGCGGTCAAGAAGTTTGGAAGGCTTTAAGCAGAAGTTCGAGGTTGCGCAAAAGTCGATTTCATCAGATAATTTCCACTTTCATTTCTGCAACAAGACAAAACCATGGCTCGCAGTCCAAAGCGTACTTACGACATAACATCTCTGCAACGCGGGCTGAGCTTGCTTCGCCTATTTGGAGAGTCGCCGCGAGGACTGACCGCCAAGCAGGTTGCTGGACTCTCGCGGCTGCCCGTCAGCACGGTTCACCGCTTTCTGGCGAATCTTGTCACAGCGAAATTCGTGAGCTGCGACGGAGAGGGCCACTATCACCTGGGGATCGCATGCTTTGCCATCGGCCAAGCGGCAGGCAGCCAACTCGACATTCGCCGCTTGAGCCTGCCTTACTTGCGGGAACTGAATCAGCAGACGCGGGAGACGATTCATCTGACGGTTCTCCACGGTTTGTCGGCGGTGTACGTTGAGAAGCTCGACTCGCCAGAACCGTTGCGCATTCACTCGCGCATCGGCGCCGCGGTGCCTTTGTACTGCTCCGCTGTGGGCAAAGTGATGCTGGCGTATATGCCGCAGGAAGAGCGCGATCGAGTTCTGCCGGAATTGCAAGTGAAACGGCTCACGCCGAACACGGTGGGAAATCTGCAGGAGCTTGAGACGGAACTGTATCGCGTTCGTAAAAATGGATACGCCTGCGATCTGGAAGAGCATGAGATGCATATTCGTTGCGTGGCGGCTCCGATATGGGACCACACGGACAGTGTGCAATCGAGTCTCAGCATCACCGCTCCTGTGGTTCGCATGCCGGTGAACCGTCTGCGCCAGCTAGCGCCACTGATTCAGGCTGCGGGCCTGCAAATCTCCCGGGAACTCGGCTATCAACCTGCCAAGAATCCGGCGTCGCGTGTGCCGGCCGACAAACGTGAGAAGACGGAGGCAAAGCTTGCACGAATCTGACGTGCCATGCAGGAGGAAGCACGCTTGAGCCTGCAGTCTGCGATACACATTCTCGTGTTCTTCAGTTGCTTGATCGCGGCCGCGGACAGTGGGACTGGGCCCGCGAAGGTCGATGTGCTTCCAGAGGATTTGCTAGTGCAGCCTCCTGCAGCAAACTGGATTTCGTACAACGGAGACTATACCGGGCGAAGGTACAGCAGTCTTTCGGAAATCAATGCAACGAGTCTGCCGCAGTTGCGCGCGGAGTGGGTGTTTCACGCGCCCAACACGAATTGGTTGGAGAATACTCCGGTAGTTGTAAACGGAGTGATGTACGTGACCGCTGCGAACGATGCGTTTGCGCTCGACGCTCGCACTGGACGCTTGGTGTGGCACCATTCGCGGCCAAACTCCGAGGGGCTGATTGACGATGCCTCGCGCCACATAACCCGTGGAGTCGCGGTTTGGCGCAATCGCGTGTACATGGAAACGGATAACGCCCACCTTGTTTGCCTGGATGCGCGTTCGGGAAATCAAATCTGGGATGTGGCCTACGCAGAGTGGAACAAGAACTACGGGGGAACCAGCGCTCCGTTGGTGGTGAAGGACAAAGTTCTTGTGGGAACGTCAGGCGGAGATGATGGTGTACGCGGTTTTCTCGCGGCATTTGATGCGATGACCGGGAAGTTGGCCTGGCGATTCTGGACTATTCCAGGGCCCGGTGAGTTTGGCTCGAGCAGTTGGCCGGGCGAGGCCTACCTGCGCGGGGGCGGCACCACCTGGATGCCGGGCACATACGACCCCGCTCTGAATCTGGTCTATTGGGGGACAAGCAATCCGGCTCCGGATTTTAATGACGACGTTCGTCCGGGAGACGATCTGTATACCGATTCTGTCCTCGCGCTAGACGCGGACACCGGAAAGTTGAAATGGTATTTCCAGTTCACTCCGCATGATCTATTCGACTACGACGCGGTGGAAACGCCGATGTTGATCGACGCAGTTTACAAAGGTGAACCGCGCAAACTGCTGGTGCAGGCGAACCGCAATGGCTATCTCTACGTGTTGGATCGCACCAACGGCAAGTTCCTCTCGGGCACTCCATTCGTCGAGAAGCTGAACTGGGCCACGGGACTTGACGAGCAGGGACGGCCCATTCGTACGGACATCCGGCCCTCGCCGAAGGGGACCCGCGTGTGTCCCGGCTATGCCGGTGCGACGAACTGGTATGCGCCTTCGTACAACGAATCGACGCACATGGTTTACGTCCTCGCACTCGAGATGTGCCAAAACTATTTTTCGCGACCGACCGAAGCCTTTAAGGAAGGCAAGGAATATTACTCGACCGGAGTGAAACGTATACCAGGAGAGGTTTCGCAGAAAGTACTGCTCGCATACAGTCTCGATACAGCGACGTTCGCGTGGAAGTATCCACAGGTAGGGCGCCGCTCCTCCGCTGGAACCATGACGACCGCAGGAGGTTTGGTTTTCTTCGGCGACGAAGCGAACAGTCTTGAAGCGGTCGATGCCAAGACTGGCAAGCCTTTGTGGCACTTCAATACAGGGCAGGACATGAGCGCGTCGCCCATGACGTACGCGGTTGCGGGAAAACAGTATGTTGCCATCGCGGCCGGGAGTGATGTCTTCAGCTTTGCTTTGCCGTGATGGCGGTTTCGAAATTTAAATTGAAAGGAGCACTCTATGAATTTCGACTTGACTCGCAGGACGTTCGCACTGCGATCGGCGTCCGTTCTTTCGGCGTTAGGGATAACCGCAACCGTGTTACCCGCGCGCGGAATGGCGCAAGGTGCCGCGCAGGATGCAAACGCAATCCGCAAGCTGAACGGTGAAGGGAAGCCGGGAAGCGAAAAAGACGTCATCATGCCGGTGATCGTCCACAACGGCCTGATTTATGTCTCAGGACAGGGTGCGCACGATACACGGGACTCAAAGGAATGGACGATCGAATCGCACACGACCATGGTGATGGATAAGGTAAAAAAACTCGTAGAAGTCGGTGGCGGATCGGTGGACAGCATTCTTCAACTGCAAGTGTACTTGGTCAAAATTGAGCACTGGGACGGAATGCACAAAGTCTTCTCAACGTATTTTCCGCATGGTGGCCCGGCCCGTACAACGGTTGCAGTTGCGGCCTTGCCGGGCGACTCGCTGGTCGAAATCAATTGCATTGCCGCTGTTACACGCAAGTAGAACCGTACGAAGGAGTCATGCATGCGATTCAATGTGAAATGGAACCGGCGAAATTTCTTTGGGGCAGTCGCGACGTTTGCTGGATCATTGCTGACCTCGCGCCAGCTTTTTGCGTCGAGTCCGAATGCGAGAGCGAAGTCCAGTCCAGCCGTGACCGGGTTTGGGCAGACAGGGAATCCGTACGAAGAGTTGGGTGTCACTACGGTGATCAATTGCGACGGCACCATGACGACTCTTGACGGGTCGCTGTTGCGCCCCGAACTGGAGGCCGTGATGGCGATGGCAGGGCGTCATTTCGTTAGCATTCCAGAGTTGGAAGTTGCCGCGGGGAAGCGCATCACCGAGATGCTCAAGTTGCCCCAAGGGTACGGCGCTCTGGTCACGTCTGGCGCTGCGGCTGCCATTCAATCAGGCCTGGCGGGCATTCTTACTGGAGATAATGAGGCCCTGATCCATCAACTCCCGGATCTGACCGGCATGAAGTCCGAGGTGATCATTCAGAAATCACATCGCAATCCATTCGATCATCAACTCCGGTCGACGGGAATCAAGCTGATTGAGATTGAGACGCCCGAGCAACTTCGGCAGGCGGTGAGCGATCGGACAGCAATGATGCACTTTACGAATTTCGCCAACGCTTCCGGACGCATCAAGGTCGATGAATGGGCCAGGCTAGCCAAGCAGTACAACGTACCCTGCATGAACGATGCAGCGGCCGACACTCCTCCGGTTTCGCATTTGTGGGACTACGCGAACATGGGTTATGACCTCATCACTTTCAGCGGAGGCAAGGCCATGCGCGGACCGCAATGCGCCGGGCTATTGATCGGGCGCAAGGATCTGGTCGCCTATGCGTTGCTGAACAACAGCCCGCATGAAGACACAATCGGGCGCAGTCAAAAAGTTGGCAAAGAAGAAATCATTGGCATGGTGAAGGCTCTCGAAATTTATCTCAACGAAGACCACGATGCACTCGCCAAGGAGTGGCAGGACCGCTTGGGCGGGATTTCACAAGAACTCATGAAAGTTCCCGGCGTGAGCACCGCATTCTTCACACCGGACATTGCGAATCACGTGCCGCACATGCAAATCACGTGGGACTCTAGAATTTCGCTGAGCGCCGAACAGGTCTCCAAATTGCTGCGCGGTTCGAAACCGGCGATCGTGTTGAGCCCCGCCGAAGATCGGCCCGGGTTAGTGATGAATTCGTTCATGCTCCAACCCAGGGAAGATAAGATCGTCGCCGAACAACTGGCGCGAATTCTGCGCGGGCAGACCGCTTAGATGCCCGGGACGAAACCAATATTGACTGTTGCAACCACAAGCCGGGTGCGTTGGTTCCTGGTGTTCTGGTTGTTCGTCCTCAGCGCCGTTTCGTACCTCGACCGGGTGAACTTCTCCATCGCGAGTCCATCGATTGCCGATAACTACCATCTCAGCGGTGTGCAACTCGGCGGAGTTGTGACTGCGATGATGATCGGCTATGGCCTTTTTCAGACGATCGGCGGCTGGCTGGCAGACCGCATCGGCCCGCGCCGGGTACTCACTGCCGGAGTGATCTGGTGGGGAATTTTCACCGCGCTCACCGCGCTCGTCCCGGCGGGCGTCCGTGGTGCTCTGTTTTTTTTTGTGGCAGTGCGTTTTCTCCTCGGTGCGGGCGAGGCGGTCATCTACCCGTCGGCGAATCAGTTCATCGCACGCTGGATTCCTGTGCGCGAACGCGGAATTGCGAATGGTTGGATTTTCGCTGGGGTAGGGGCTGGTGCTGGACTCACGCCTCTGCTCATCACCTACATCATGGTCCACTACGGTTGGCGATCGTCGTTCTGGGTTTGCTCCGTGATCGGATTTGTCGCAGGAGCAATCTGGTTTATGGCGGCGCGCGACACGCCCGCCGAGCACCCGCGAGTATCGGCGTCGGAACTAGCGGAGATTCAGTCTGGGATCACATTGACGATTCCTCAGAGCAGAACAGCAGTGCCAGTTGGATCCCGAGCGCTGGTGCCGTGGGCACGGTTTGTGCGAAGCAGAGAAGTCTGGGCCGTCACGCTCAGTTATTCTTGCTATGGTTACGTCGCGTGGATTTTCTTTGCCTGGTTCTACTGGTATCTAGCGAAAGTTCGAGGACTCGATCTTAAAGCGAGCGCCGTCTACGCGATGCTACCGTTTCTTGCCATGATGTTGGGCTGCTTGTTGGGAGGGATGATAAACGACCGGCTCACAAAGTGGCGCGGGCTCCGTCTGGGGCGCTGCGGTGTTGCCGTATTCGCGCTCGTCGTTGCCGGAATTTTCATCGCCTTCGGCTCCCAAGTGCACAGCGCGCGGCTGGCGAGTGTCGTCCTGGCCGGGGGGGCCGGTGCTCTCTATTTGTCTCAGAGTTCATTCTGGTCGGTGACCGCTGATATCGCGGGTGCGTCGTCCGGTTCTGTCTCCGGATTCATGAACACCGGCAACCAGATTGGAGCGGCGATCACTGCTTCGCTCACCCCGTGGATCGCAACCCGATTCGGGTGGACGGCGTCCTTTCTAACAGCGGCAGCCTTGTGCCTGGTGGGTGCGGCGTGCTGGCTCGCGGTCGACCCAACCAGGACGCTGGTTCCGGAGCAGAGCATACTCGCTCAAGATTCCTCCCCTTCGCCCAGTCCACAGGTGAATCGGTCGCAAATCACTCCTGCAGGGTCATGACGACATGGCAAAACTAGAGATCAAACCGAAAAGCGATTGCATGTGGGATCTGGTCAGCCTGGGTGAAGTGATGCTGCGCCTTGATCCGGGTGATCAACGCATTTCCACAACGCGGCAGTTCCGCGCATGGGAGGGCGGAGGCGAATACAACGTCGCGCGCGGGCTCAGGCGATGTTTTGGAATGGACACAGCGATCGTCACGGCGCTCGCGGACAATCCCGTCGGACGACTGGTTGAAGACCTGATGCTGCAGGGAGGAGTCAGCCAGAAATATGTTCGATGGGCGCCATTTGATGGAGTCGGACGAACGGTACGGAACGGTCTGAACTTTACAGAGCGCGGCTTTGGCATGCGCGCGGCTGTCGGTTGCTCGGATCGAGGACACACTGCGGCCTCGCAACTCAAACCCGGCGAGATCGACTGGGAACAGATTTTTGAGAAAGATGGAGCGCGTTGGTTTCATACCGGCGGAATCTTCTGTGCTCTGTCGGAGAGCACACCGCTGGTCGCGCAGGAAGCGATGGAGGCTGCCAAAAAAGCTGGTGCTGTGGTTTCGTACGATCTGAACTATCGCTCTTCGCTCTGGAAGTCGATTGGCGGGAAGACAAAAGCTCAGGAGGTGAACCGCCGCCTGGCGCCGCTGGTTGATGTAATGCTTGGCAACGAAGAGGACTTCACCGCTGCGCTCGGCTTTCCGGTTGCTGGACTGGACGAACACCATTCGAAGCTCGAGGCTTCTGGGTTCAAGAAGATGATCGACGCGGTAGTGAAAGAGTATCCGTCGCTTGCCGTGATTGCGACGACCCTTCGCCACGCAAAGACGGCAACAGCGAATGATTGGGGCGCGCTGTGCTACAGCGATGGCGCATTTTATGAGGCCCCGGTGCGGGAGAATCTGGAAATTTATGACCGCGTGGGCGGAGGCGATTCGTTTGCTTCGGGATTGATTTATGGATTCCTGTCGGGGAAGGATCCGCGATGGTGCGTGGAATGCGGCGCGGCGCACGGAGCACTGGCAATGACAACGCCGGGAGATACGACCATGGCGACGTCGGCCGAGGTCTTACAGGCAATGACTTCGAAAACTGCGCGGATCGAGCGCTGAATCGGCGAATGATATGACAATTGATGACGTGGTTCGGAGGATCGCGGAAATTGGAATCGTACCCGTGGTGCGGGCGGCGACGGTCGACGAAGCGACGCGCGCGGTGGAAGCAATTTGCGCGGGCGGTATTCCTGTTGTCGAGATCACGATGACGGTTCCAAACGCGCTGTCGGTGATCCGCGAAGTGGCACAGCAATACGGAGACGAAGTTTTAATTGGCGCGGGCACGGTGACGAGTGCCGACCAGGCCGAGGCTTGCATTCGGGCGGGTGCCGAATTCCTGGTAAGTCCGGGCTTATCGGTGGCGGCGTTGTCGGTTGCGCGCTCGGCCGCGAAGCTGGCGATCCCGGGAGCATTGACTCCGACAGAATTGATGAATGCGCAGGAACATGGCGCGAGGCTGGTTAAAATCTTTCCTTGCGGAAACGTAGGCGGGCCGAAGTACTTGAAGTCTCTGAAAGGCCCGTTCCCGAACGCTGCGTTAATTCCGACCGGAGGTGTGAATGCAGCGAACGCAGCCGAGTTCATTGCGGCCGGCGCGTTTGCCATCGGCGTGGGCGCCGACCTGGTCGATGCAAAGGCGTTGCGCGACGGGAATTTGGAGAAGATTAGTTCAGGCGCTCGCGAATTGGTTCAAGCCGTCGCTTCGGCGCGTAGCGCGCTCACCGGTAAGACTGTTGCGACCCACTAATCGTGGGCTGCAGTGCATCGACGGCTCATGGCGCTTCAGAACGGAGTTGGCCACGAAGTATCGTGAGCGAGGCCGCCGGCAACCGATACAATGTGCTCTCTTCACCACGTAGTTGCGAGGTCGCGGCCGGGCCATCAGGGTCGGCGTGGCCCTTCCTGCGAGCGGGATGCCACTGGTATTGTTCTCTTCCAAACGTAATCATCGTAACCGGTCCAACAAATGATGAGTCGCGCGTGCCGTCTGCATTGTGAAATACGATGCGAACCTCATGCGGACGATCGTGATCCCGATTCACAAGCATCAGGGACCACTGTCCGTCCGGCCGATGCAGAGCATAGGCTGTCACTAGAACGTGTCCTTGCGAATCCTTCACATCACTGGAAGCGAGATATTGGCTGTGCTCCGCGTCTCTCGGCTCGGCCCATTCCTGCGTGATGAGCTGCGTGGCAAAGAATTGGGAGGTAGGCTGCTGGATTTCATAGTGTTCGTCCGCCATGAATAGATGATAGGTCCCCCAACTGTTGGCACACGCGGGATGAGGGGGAGAGTAGGAAAGATCATGATAGTAGTGCGTTGACTGGCCGCCAGCGCTCAGAAATCCACCAAAGGAATCAGCCAGCCAAAGCGCGCCAAAAATATCGACCGAGGCTTCGCCACCGTGGGCATTGGTTTCGGTGTCGAGCAGAGGGAGGCCCGGCGGCAATCCATCGTCTCGCCAAACCTTCATGATGTGCGTGATCAGTTCCGGTTCCTGATAGAGATTTTCCCAGGGGGTCTCGCACCCGTCGTAGGGATAGTGCTCGAACGACATGAATGCCAGGTCCTGTAGACGTCCGTGAGCCTTCAGGTAGTCGAGGAAGCGCCCCAGCCACGAGGTCCGGCCTTGTGCGTCAGGCCAAACCTTGATGTCTTCGGTGACTCCCTCAAACACTGGCCCACCGAGCTTGAAATTCGGATCGACGCGATGAAGAGCGGTCGCAAACTGCAAGTAGAGAGTAGCGTAGTCCTCCGGCAGCATGTACTGTCCATCGGGTTCCTCTCCCATCTCGATGTACGAGACTGGATAGCCACGCTTCTTGATGTACGACATCTGGGCTGCTGCGTCTTCGGGTGTGCTGTAAAGCATGGCGACCGGCACGATCGCGGGCAGGCCGCGAGTGATTCCGCTGGTGAAGAAAAGATCGAACCCCGGCTGATCTCCAGACTCCATGCGATCCGGCGCAACATACAGATCGGACGGCTCATGCCATGGATCAACGGAAGAGCACAACGTGAGCGTTTGCTTCTGGTCGGGAGAGTGATGAATGAGATCGTGGAATTCACCTTTGTCGAATACTCCCAGGTACAGTTCGTGAATGGCATAGCCAACGCAATTGCGGGGATCGGCGGAGCCATGCGTGTCGCAAGTATTTGAAGACCGATTCATCACGACGCGGACGAACTTCGTACTAACGCGCTCGGCACCCATGCCCAGCGTTGTCATTCCTCCCTTGGAGTCGGTGACAGCGCCACGCGGGAAGGTCTTCCATTGACCTTGGCTCTGGTCATCCATCGCATCGCCGGCGCCGTCCCAGTACTGCACTTCGAAGTCTCTTGCATACGGATCGCCCCAATGGATGCGGATCGCGTTGATGTCTTCCTTTTTCTCCATCGCGATCACTACCCACTGCGGATGCAGCGAATCGTCTTCGCCGGTGAATTGCTTGGTCAGATAAGGATTGCTCTTCCAGTACGATTGCAGATCGCCGTCATCGAGTCGCGAGTAACCATCGAACTCCGTACCGCCGTTCCGTGTGAAGCCACGGTGAGGCAGGGAGTATCCGTAGGAGTGCCGGATCATTTCTTTCGTCGGAGTCGCATCTCCCGTGAAATATCCTTTGCCCGTGCGGTCGCTCCAAGTGCCCTTCGGATTCCAATGCCATGCCTGAACAAACAGGTCTGTGTTCTGGCGATAACTGATGGCCCCCCATCCCGCGGAGAGAACTTTCTTGACCTGGTCAGGGCGGAAAAACATATCCGTGGCATTGCTGGGCACGCGATCAACAGTCGATCCCAACGCATAGAGTGGACTGAGCTTGTTCACAATATGGCTGGGTGTTACGTCGACGGTCACGGTTTGGGCTGAGGCGTGGAAGGAAAGAATGAAAAGAAGAAGAGCCAGCGCGGCCTGAGGAATAAGTCGTCTCGAAATATTCAGGAGGACGTTTGGAGATTTCTTATCGAGGTCTGTCATAAGCGTTCCTCAACAAGTTACTCCGCTTCTGCCCTGACATGAAGCGCGCGTTTTCACGGCGTAAGATGCGGGTTCAGATTGCGCCGATTTTCTTCTCTGCCCTTTGTATAATTTGGCGACTCCGCAGCAGATATCGATTCTTGTGCTTCATTGGAGGGATCCGTATGCGTCTCAGGGTGTTCGACGACAAGATCTCCTTGGGCCGCGCGGCCGCCGAACAAGCTGCGACCGCGATTCGGCGAGCCATCGGGGAACATGGCCGGGCGCGGATTATCGCTGCGACTGCGGCCTCGCAACTCGAGTTTCTAGATGCGCTAACGAAAGCATCCGGCATCGATTGGACGAAAGTTGAAGCGTTTCACCTCGACGAATACATCGGCCTGGCGATCAGTCATCCGGGCAGCTTCCGAAAAATGCTGATGGAGCAGTTGGTGGAGAAGACTGGAATTGTTCACTATCATCTGCTCGCAGGAGACGCTCCCGATCCCTCTGCGGTGGTTCGTGAAGTCGGCCAGCAACTGGCCTCGGCGCCAATTGACATCGCTTTTCTGGGCATCGGCGAGAACGGGCATATCGCCTTCAACGATCCCCCGGCCGATTTCACTACCGACGATCCGTACATCATCGTGAATCTTGACGAAGCTTGCCGGCAGCAACAGGTGGGCGAAGCGTGGTTTGCCGATATCTCGCAAGTGCCCACACGCGCCCTCTCGATGTCGGTGCGCCAGATTTTAAAAGCCAAAGAGATACTCGCCGTCGTTCCCGACAAGCGCAAGGCACAAGCTGTAAAGGCATGCTTCGAGGGAGAGATCAGCCCGATGGCGCCGGCGTCGATTCTACGCAGGCATTCCAATGCGACTGTCTATTTGGACCGCCAGTCGGCGTCGTTGCTGAGTCCGACTCTGCAGAAGGCATTGGCTGAAGAATCAGAGATCGTGCTGAGTTCGTAACCGCCCCTCGCCGATCTTGGTCCGTTGCGCAGATCGACTTTTGCACAAATCAACCGTTCTCACCTTCCGGATTCGGTTGGAACATTAACCCAGGCACGCTTGCGATTGCTTTGCAGGGCGGCATCGAGAATCGTGAGTTGCCGCAGCCCGTCGACGAACTGCGGATACTCGGGCGCCTCGCCGGGCGTCGCGATCGAGGCGTAGAAGCGCCGAAAGACTTGCTTGAAGGTGTCGTCATAGCCTTCGCTGTGGCCGCCGGGAAGATCGGCATAGCTGCGAGCGGTGGGCTTGAGCAGGGAAGGATCCTTGACGAACACTTGATTGCCTACATCGCGATGGCCTGCCCAAAGTTCGTCGGGTCGCTCCTGATTCCATGCGACGGAAGATCGAGTTCCGTAGATCTCGATGCTCAGCCCATTCTTTCGGCCCGCAGAGACCTGGCTGGCAGTCATGCAGCCCCGGGTGCGCGCTCCCATGCGGAATATCACTGCGCCGAAGTCTTCTGTATCGATCGGTGTTTCGACGTAGTCTTCTGGCCCGAGCAACTTATTTGCAAAGGTTTCGACCGAGTGTTTGGGCTGTTTCCGCGTGGGGTGAAACGTCTGAAGGTCAGCACAGAGAGACGTCACGCGCAATCCGGTCACATGTTCCGCCATATCAAAAAAATGTGAGCCGATGTCGGCCATGCATCGGGAAGGGCCACCGGCCTTGGTCTCAACACGCCAGTTCCAATCCGTGTCATACAGCAGCCAGTCCTGGGAGTATGTTCCTTGCACGACAAGAATCTCCCCTAGATCGCCGGCCTCGCGCATTCGCCGCATCTGCTGCACCATGGGGTAGTAACGCAGATTGTGACAAGTGCAGTTCCGCACTCCCTGCCGAGTTGCGATTGAGACGAGTTCTTCCGCCTCCCCAACGGTAGTGGTCAGAGGCTTCTCACAGAGCACGTGCTTGCCCGCGAGCAGAGCGTCTTTGGCCATGGGGAAATGTTGCGCGTTGGGCGTTCCAATGTGGACTGCATCGATCGCAGGATCGCGCAGCACTTCGCGATAGTCGGTCGTCAACAGAGGAACAGAGAAGCCCGCCCCCAACCGTCGCGTCGCTTCCGCGTTTCTGCCTGCGATTGCGGCCACTTCTACCGACTCAACGCGTCGCACCGCTTCGAGATGCACGCGGCCCATGAAGCCAGTGCCAAAAATTGCTGTTCTAATCGGTTTCATTGTCTGTGGTATCCCTTTCGCGACTAAGACCACCAGGCAGCTGCCGGCTGCTCGCGGATCACGATGCTGTTGAGGAAGTTCGCTGCTTTCGTCAAACCCTCGCCGGGTGAGAGCAGGCAATCTTCGTGCTCGATGGAGATTACGGAATCGTAGCCAAACATGCGCAGAGTCGAGATGAACTCACTCCACCACTCGGCGCCGTGACCATAGCCGCAGGTGCGGAAGATCCAGCTGCGATCACGTTCGTCTGTGTAGGGCTTGGTGTCAAGAACGCCCGCACGCACGAGGTTCGGAGGGTAAAGCTGCGTGTCTTTGGCGTGGACATGGAAGATAGAGTCCGCGAGCACGCGGACGGCGCCGATGGGATCGATTTGCTGCCAGAAAAGGTGGCTGGGATCAAAGTTGCAGCCTATGTTGGGTCCTGCGATGGAGCGCAGCCGCATCATCGTCTCGGGGTTATAGACGACAAACCCGGGATGCATTTCGACCGCGATTTTCACGCCGTGGTCGGCGGCGAACTTCGCGTGCTCGAGCCAATAAGGTGCGACAACTTCGTCCCACTGCCACTCGAGAACCTTGCGAAAGTCTGGAGGCCACGGGCAGGTGACCCAGTTGGGAGCAGTAGCATTCGGCGAATCTCCGGGGCATCCTGAAAAGTCCACCATCACGGAGACACCAAGTTTTTCAGCGAGCAGGATCGTGTTGCGGCTCACTTCGCGGAATTGCTTCGCCTGGGCCGCGTCGGGATGCAGAGGGTTGCCATGACAACTAAGCGCGCTGATACTCACGCCGTGATCGCCAAGCATCTTCTTGAAATCTGCCAAAGCCGCCGGATTTTCGAGCATTGAGAGCTTGCAGTGGGCATCGCCCACATAGTTGCCCGTGGCCAGTTCAACGGTATTAATGTGCAGTGCTTCGAGCTTTTTGAGAACTGCGGCAAGCGGCAACTGCGAAAGTAACGGAGTAAAGACTCCAACGCGCATAGGATCTCGGTCTCCTGAAATTGGAGCGCTCATTCTACCGCAGCCGCCTTATGTTACCTTTATGCCTTTGAGGGAGGCCCCTTGCGCCGAATTCGAATCGCTTTTTTCGTTTGTCTGTTAACGCCCATCCTGGCGACCTTCACCGTCGCACAGGATCACCCAGCGGTGGATGCTTCGCTTCCACCTCCGCCGCACGAAAAGCAAGTACATCTCAAGCGCGTTCTGGTGATCGGTCAGACTAAAGGATTTGAGCACGATTCGGTTTCAGACGGAATGGCTGCGATTTACAACATGGGCCGTGAGAGCGGTCTTTGGGAGGCCACCCTGCGCACCGATGTCGAACTCATCACAAAGAAGGATCTCGGAAGAAACGCAAAGACGCTCGACTACTTCGATGCTCTCGTTTTTGTGAGCACGACCGGTGAGTTGGACCTGGACGACAGTCAGAAGAAAGATATGATCTCGTTTATCCGGGACGATGGAAAGGGCTTTGTCGGTGTTCATGCCGCCCTCGATACCAACTACAAGTGGCCGGAATACGGCGACATGATCGGCGGATGGTTCGACCAGCATCCGTGGTCCACGTTTAACGCGCCGATCATCAATGAAGATCCGAATTTCCCGGCAGTCCGCCATTTTCCAAAAGCGTTCGTAAAGTATGATGAAATCTATCAACCTAAGGAATGGTCGCGCGAAAAGGTTAATGTTCTCCTCAGTCTCGATCCCACAAAACTTAACTACGCGAACAATCCTCGCATCCATCGAACCGATCATGATTTCGCGGTTGCGTGGGACAAGATGTATGGGAAAGGCCGCGTTTTTTACTCGACTCTTGGCCACACTCAAGAATCTTGGAGCGATCCTGACATCCGTAAAATGTATTTTGAAGCAATCAGATGGGTGCTTGGCATGACGGAGGGCAGTACGAGTTCTCATGCCCGGCCACAAACGTCGGGGGATGGGCACTAGCCCGCTACGATGAACTCCCTTCGATTAACTTTGTGTTGGGCCGCGATCTTGGCGTTACTGCTCGTCTTGAGGCTGGCAGTGGCGCAAACCACCACGCCACGCTCACAAGCTGGAAGCAAAATCAAACAGAGCAGCGCGGCAGCGTCCAAGTCATACTCGCCAGAACTGGTGGGAAGAGGAAGCGCTCTTTTTCGGCAGGATTGTTCCTTTTGTCATGGCCGCGATGCTGGCGGCGGAGAGAGCGGTCCCGATCTCACGAGATCGAAGTTGGTGACTGCGGATGTAGACGGAAACAAGATCGGTCCTGTCGTACGCAGTGGGCGCCCCGATAAGGGCATGCCACCCTTCGACCGTTCCGATCAGCAGATTGCGAGCCTGGTAGCGTTTATCCACACGCAGCAAAAAAAGGCGCTCGCTAGTGGACGCAAGGGAAGTGGTGGACGCAAGGGCGTAGACGCGGCGGATCTCCAGACTGGAAACGTCGAGGCCGGCAAACAGTATTTCAATGGCGCAGGCGGATGCGCGACCTGCCACTCACCCACCGGCGATCTGTCGGGAATTGCATCGCGTTACCAAGGACTTGAGCTTGAGGAACAGATGCTCTATCCCAAGCACCCAAAGTCAAAAGTTACGGTGACAGCTGCTTCCGGTCAAACGGTCAATGGTGTTCTGGAATATCTGGATGAGTTTACGGTTGGACTCGTCGATGATACCGGTTCGTATCGCTCGTGGCGGACCGCCGATGTGCAATACAAGGTCGACTCGCCCGTGGATGCTCACGTGGAACTATTCGGCAAGTACACTGACGCCGATCTCCACAACCTGATGGCGTATTTGCAAACTTTGCGTTAGGCGAAGAGAGAACCGAATCGATGATGAATTCTCTGAAGAACAAATTCCTAATTGCTGTTAGCGCATTCATCGCAGTCGCATCTTCCGGCATGCTGATGGCGCAAGGGGTGGACGAGCAGATGCTTTTGCATCCGCCCGCTGACAGTTGGCCCGGATATCACGGCGACTATTCTGGACGACGTCACAGCGCACTCACCCAGATCACGCCGCAGAACCTAAAGAGTCTGGGCCTGGCGTGGGCCTTCCAGACAGATCAAACCAGGCCAATCAAGTCGTCGCCTTTGCTGGTCGATGGCATTTTGTACTTTACGGTTCCGGACAATATTTGGGCTGTTGATGCGCGCTCAGGCCACCAGATCTGGCACTACAACCAGCCGACAAGCCAAGGGGAGCACATCGGGCATCGCGGTGTAGCGATGTACGGAGGATATCTCTTTTTCCTGGCTCCCGATGGACACCTCATTTCTCTCAACGCAAAAGATGGAAGCGTTCGCTGGAAAGTACAAGTGGCAGACGTCACTAAGGGCTACTGGACGAGCATGGCTCCGCTGGTCGTGGGGAAGCACGTACTTGTTGGAGTTTCAGGAGACTTCGATAACCTGAGCGGGTATATCCGATCGATCGATCCGGCAACGGGCAAGACGCAGTGGCAATGGGACTCCACTCCTCCTCCGGGAACACCCAATCAAACTACGGGTGGAATGACGTGGATGACGGGAACGTACGATCCCGACCTCAATCTGATTTACTGGGGCACGGGGAACCCGACTCCGGTCCTGAACGGTACGACGAGGCCGGGAGACGATCTCTACACTTGTACGATCGTCGCGTTGAATCCTGATACGGGCAAACTTGCGTGGTCCTTCCAAGTCTCTCCGCACGATACTCACGACTGGGATGCGGTTGAGACTCCCGTGCTGGTCGATGCAGATTTTCACGGCGAGCCGAAGAAGATGCTCATGCAGTCTTCGCGTAACGGCTACTTCTTTGTTCTTGACCGCACGAATGGGAAGAATCTTTTGACCGTTCCGTTTGGACCGGTGAATTGGACGCTTGGAGTAGACGATCAAGGCCGTCCGATTCCGAATCCTGCCAAGGAGCCCGCCCCGGACGGACGTCTGATTGCACCCGACGAAGCTGGAATGACCAACTATCGTTCTCCTAGCTTCGATACCAAGAACGGATTGTTCATTGTCGACGCTCATCCCAGCTACAGCCTCTACTTTGCCAAGCCCGCCGATGGAGTCTACGGGTGGGCTGGTGCAGACTACGGTGTTTGGGGCAAGGGTGTGATCGAGGCAATCGATTATCAAACTGGAAAGATTCGGTGGAGCCATGAACTCGGGTCCGAAGCCGGCTCGGGCGTGCTGACGACGGACTCGGGGCTTACCTTTACCGGCGACGCGATGGGCAATTTCCTCGCGTTGGATTCAACGGACGGCAAAACGCTCTGGCATGCGGGCTCTGGTTCGAAGATTGCGAGCTCTCCGATTACCTACCAACTCGATGGTCGCCAATACGTGGTGACGAGCAGCGGCGGTGTACTGTTCGTGTGGACGCTGCCGGCATCGTAACGAACGGTCGCCAGCGAATCCGTTTCATGCGAGTTTAGGTTGTTTGTCCTGCTGGTTCGACGAGCGGGTCGGCATGCTTAACTTAAGTTTACGCACTCCATCTTGAATTTGATCTAGGTCTGTGCCGCCGTAACCAAGAATCAGTCCGGCCTTCCTCGGTTTGCTCAAGTAGCATGTGGACAAGGGCGTTGCAGAGACACCTTTCTGGGCAGCTTTCCTTGAAACGGTTACATCGTCCGTGCCTGGTGGTAACAGCACCACCAGATGCATTCCGCTTCGGCGCCCGTTACCTCGATCGTATCTTCCATCTGATCGCTAATCGCCGTTACCAGCGCTTTCCGGCGCTCCATATAGAGAGTTCGCATTCGGCGGATGTGGCGAGCGAAGTGCCCGTCGCGAATGAAATCGGTCATGACCAACTGGTAGAGCGTGGACGAGAAGACGTCGGCCGCATCTCGCGCAGCCGAGAAGGCCGGCAGCAGGTCGATAGGTACAACTACGTAACCCAGGCGCAGAGCGGGAAACATGACCTTACTGAGTCGCTATTGCGACACACCACTACGCAGATTAGTTTCGCTGCATGAAAATTATGCGAAGACAGATCGCGGCTGCCAGGAAGCCGGCACAGTTCCGGGGTCGCCCCTTTGACGGGTCAAATCCATTCAAGACAGGCCAATCGAACGTAATCCATCTTGTCTGAGGCTTGAAAGCTGCTTGCTTTTGATAATCTTTCGTCACCGTGAAAAAACTGATCGCTATTCTTTGTACCGCCATCGCCAGCTCGTATGTCGTATTCGTAGTTGCACGCGCAAACGACAGCTCTCGTAGGGTTAACCTCCCGACCAGCAAAATGCTTACTGTCCCAGTGCCGGGGTTCATTGCGCGCACGAACAGCTTTCCGGCAAACATTGCACTGAGCCCTAATGGCCGGTATGCCGCGCTTCTCAATCAAGGCTACGGCATTGAAGAGAGTGGCATTCGACAGTCGATTGGGATTCTCGACCTCAGCAACAACCAGTTGCGCGATTTCCCGGACGATCGGCTACGCGGAGACGAAAAAACGACAGCGCAGACATACTTCATTGGGCTCGCGTTCTCGACCGACGGCAATCATCTCTATGCATCGATGGCATCGGCCGCGGAGAACGGGATCGCAATCTACAAATTCGCAGACGGAGTAGTCGCGCCCGAGCGTTTCATCACGATCCCTGCACAGCGGATGGCGCTGGGAAAAACGGTCGTTCTCGATACGACCAAGAATCCAGCGGGAACCGCGCCGGCCTATCCTGCCGGATTTGCTGTTTTGAGTTCGAGCGCAGGCGACCGCCTGTTGGTCGCGAACAATCTCTCTGACAATGTTCTGCTGCTCGACGTTAATTCTGGTCGAATGTTGCAATCTTTCGATCTCAGCACGAGTAAATACATTCCTGCCGCGTATCCATACACAGTTATCGCCAATCGAGCTGGTACTAAGGCATGGGTCAGCCTCTGGAACGATTCAGCGGTGGCCGAATTAGATCTCAAGAAGGGAAAAGTTACCCGCCGAATCGAGCTTGGGCGCCCGGCTGACTCCGTTGCCGCCGGTTCTCATCCAACGGCGATGCTACTGAATCACAGTGAGGATACCCTCTACGTTGCTTTGTCGAACGCAGCCATCGCCAAAACCGATGGAGTAGCAGCTGTGGATTTGAAGCGCGGTGCACCACGACGAATTTACCGAGCGGCACTCGACAGCAATGATCAGGCCGGAGCGGCGTCAGTTGCGATTGCACTTTCTGCTGATGAAAAACACCTTTACGTCGCGGCTGCATCACTCAATGCGGTCGCAATATTTGAGACCAAGTCCAATCCGCCAACCTCCGATGTAGCTGCGGTGGAACTGCCCATCGGCTTTGTTCCCACCGAGTGGTATCCGAGTGCCCTGGCTTTTGCAGGGAATGATTTGCTGATTGCCAGCGCGAAAGGGGAAAGCAGCGGGCCAAACGGTATGCAAGCAAAGGTGCAGACCGGATTGCATCCGAACCCGCATCCTTATATAGCAACGCTGATCGGAGGCGCGATCCAAAGGCTAAGCGTTGACGACATTCACGCGAATCTTGCCACCTCCACGCGGCAGGTAGAAGACAACAATCTCGTCCGCAGCGATGCCAAGATTCAGTTTGCTGGTGGTAAGAACCCCATCCGACACGTGATTTATATTCTCAAAGAAAATCGGACCTACGATCAGATTTTCGGCGACCTGGGCGCGGGCGACGGAGACCCATCCCTGACCATGTTCGGCGCGGAGATCACGCCGAACGAGCACAAACTGGCGTTGCAGTTCGGTGTGCTCGACAACTTTTATGACAGCGGCGACGTTTCTGCCAATGGCCATCTTTGGTCCGATGCTTCCGCCACCTCCGACTACATGGAGAAAATCTGGCATATTATTTATCGCGGTAGTGACCGTCCGGCAGATCCTGGCAACACTCTCGATCAAGGCCTTCCCATGATGGACGACCCCGGTACTGGTTTCCTCTGGGACAATCTTGCCAAGCACCATTTTACCTATCGCATCTATGGAGAAATGTTGGATGCTGCGTGGTGCAAAGACGAAAAGGTGGCGTCGCCACGAGAAGGAACGCCGTCGCCGGTTTCTACTGCTTGTCCGTCTGCTGAAATCAAGCCGGGAGATGCGCTACCCGCGAGCCGCAGCAATCCCAACGGCGGCCCAAGCCCATGGCCCTGGGCGATTCCTCGACTTAAGAGCATCCGTCCAACAAAAGCAGCGCAACGGGATCACATCGATCCTTTGTATGCGGATTTTGCGATTGAATATCCCGATCAACTTCGTGCGGACGAATTTCTGCGTGAGTTTGACGAGTTCGTGAAAGCTCGGGGCACCTCAAAGGAGTTGCCACAGTTCGTTCAGTTGTGGCTACCGAACGATCACACCGGTGGAACGCGAGCGGGTAAGCCGACGCCACGAGCCTCGGTCGCGGATAACGACCTTGCCGTTGGCCGCATCGTTGAAGCCGTATCGCACAGTGCTTACTGGGATGACACTGCAATCTTCGTGATTGAAGACGATGCGCAAAATGGCGCGGACCACGTGGATGCGCATCGTTCGACCGCACTAGTGATCAGCAAGTATTCCCCCCGCTTGGCCACGCCTTTCGTGGACCATCATTTCTACACAACCGTGGGTATGATCCACACTATGGAGGAGTTGATCGCGCTTCCTCCCGTGAATTTGTTTGACGCGCACTCGCCCGTCATGGCGCCGCTATTCGCCGGCGCCGGAACGCAGCCTCCTTACGAAGCCGACGACAAGAACCTGCGGAGCGGCCTTCTCTACGAGATGAATGACAAAAAAGCGCCCGGCTCGAAACAATCCTCGCGCATGGATTTTTCCCGCCCAGATGCTATCGACTCGCAAGAGTTGAACGCGATTCTTTGGCAGGATGCTAAAGCTCGGCAATCGAGCTCGAGAGGGAAGTAGGCAGAGTGTTTGGATCAATAGGAGCCCAGCCCACGGCAACCCATAAGATAGTGCGCAAACGCTCTTACGGATTTGCCGTTCGACGCCAGACAGCCGGCGGAGCTCCCGTGATGCGGTGAACCCATCTTGTCATGTGGGCTTGATCGGCGAAACCTGTTTCCACAGCGATTCGGCACAGATCGTGCGAGCTTCTTGTGATGCGCAGCCATGCCGAACGTGCGCGTAATTCAGCCCTCAAAATCGAAGGTGCGATTCCATACGCCGCGCCGAATCCTCGCGATACTGTTTCTCGTGCCAGACCGTTGCTTTCCGCCCAGGCTCCAATTTCGGTCGAAGCATCCCTGGCCAAATCAGCCAGCAAGACATCTGGCCAGTCATTTTTTTGCCCCGGGGAAGGCGAACATTTTTCCCGGAGAGCTCGCTTTAGCAGATGTGTCGCCTCGGTGACGTCCTTCTCAGCGGTTCGCGCAAGTTCATCCACGTTGTCCAAATGATGAAGCCCGCCAATCCCAGTGTTATCCACCCAATCCAGCCTGATCAACTTCACGCCCGCGGAGATCATCTCGTTTGCATGGCAGTCCAGGGCAGCATGGATCAAGACATCGCCGGAGGTCGCACGTATGCGGCCGGAATAGCCCGACTCCTCGAAACAGCCCGCCAGCACTACGGTTGCGTACGCGCGCAAATGCCGATGGCGCGGCAGGCTAAAGCTGCACGGCAAAAAGTCTATGCCGGGTTTGATCTGGCGAAATTGCGAATTGTCGATGGCAGCTGACACGTTCAATCGATGGGTGAAGACGACATCGCGGGCAAGAATAACTTGCTTCGCCGCTCGTCCGTCAAGTCAAATGGATTCAAGACCGCCTGCTTAGGATGGCTCATTCTTAAATCGTTTGCAGGGCTCAATGTAAGAGACTCAGAGCGCCTGGTTGTTATGTTATGGACTCGGCGTGCGCGTAAGATCCGGAGCGAAGGAGTTCTTTGAATGAACCCTGGCTCAGACGTCACGCTCCAACTTGCGTGTACGGTTCGCCCAGCCCAACCGAAAGACTGCGACGCGATGGCCTATCTCGCGGTACAACTCGGCTACGAGTGTACCGGGCGAGAGGTTCAAGAGCGGCTCAGCGAGATGCAGGATCCAACGCATTTCGCCGTTTTTGTTGCCGAACTTGACGATGGCCAGCTCGCGGGCTGGATCGGAGCCTATCTATTCCAGAGCGTTGAGACAGGCAGTTGCGCGGAGATCAATGGGATGGTCGTTGAGCAGAGTATTCGGTCACGCGGAATCGGAAGGGCGCTGCTCCACGCCGCCGAAGAATGGGGCCGGAGCTTTGGTTGTAACGAAATCTCCGTCCGATCAAACGTCAAGCGTGATCGCGCTCATCAGTTTTATGCTAAGAACGGATACCAGCATGTTAAGACGCAAAAAGAGTTCCGCAAGAGCCTTTGACCGCGCGTCGAGAGAGTCCGACAAATTACCTTGTGTTACTGTTCCAGTTCCTGCATTATTTGCACTCCAGTGATCGTCTCCTGTTCCACCATTTTTCACACTTGCGCTCGTCGCAGAAAAACGCTTAGGTTAACTTGACTGGGCGCGAGGCGATTGCCATGGACCGAACCACACAACCGCGCAAACGAGATCGCTGATGCTTTTGAGAAAGTTGCGAGAAGAAGTGCTGGAGGCCAATCTCGAATTGGTGCGCCGTGGCCTGGTGTTGTACACGTTTGGCAACGCCAGCGGCATTTCTCGTGAAGACGGACTGGTCGCGATCAAACCGAGCGGCGTGCCCTACGAAGAACTGACACCGGAACACATGGTCATCACTAAGCTTGACGGTGAAATCGTCGAGGGCGATCTGCGCCCGTCGTCCGATTTGGCCACGCACCTCGAGTTATACAAACACTTTCCAAATATCGGCGGAGTGGCACACACCCATTCGGAGTTTGCCACCGCGTGGGCACAGTCCGAGAAACCAATTCTGTGTTTCGGAACAACTCACGCCGATTATTTTCACGGACCCGTCCCGGTGACGGAGAGACTGAGTGCCTCTGAAGTTGCAGGTGACTACGAACTCGAAACTGGGGCTGCAATCTGCCGGACGTTTGCGAAGGTTGATCCCGATTCGATTTCAGCAGTGCTGGTGGCCGGGCACGCTCCTTTTTGCTGGGGCACAACTCCGGCGGAGGCGGCGCATAACGCGGTGATTCTGGAATATGTGGCGCGCATGGCGAGCCACACGCTGGCGATCAATGCTGATTCACGCCCGCTGGGAAGGGAACTGCACGACAAGCATTTTCTGCGCAAGCATGGACGCAGTGCTTATTATGGGCAGGCGAAAGCGAAGTGATTTGTTTCAATTCATGGATAGAAAAGGACTGAAATGTCTCAGAAGAAAATGACGATGGGCGTCATCATTGGCAACCGCGGATTTTTTCCAGACCAATTGGCGAAGGTGGGCCGCGAAGAGATGATTCATGCGCTGGCTAAGGCGGGCATGGATTGCATTGTGTTAGGCCTCGACGATAGCAAGCACGGAGCAGTCGAAACGCATGAAGAGGCGAAACGGTGCGCGGCGCTCTTTCAGAAGAATCGCGACAGACTCGATGGCGTGATCGTGTCGCTTCCGAACTTTGGAGATGAGCGCGCGATCGCTGACACGCTGCGACTGGCGCGGCTCGATGTTCCCGTGCTGGTCCAGGCAACTCCTGATGATGCTTTGAAGATGACCATTCTGCATCGCCGCGATAGTTTTTGCGGAAAGATGTCGGCGTGCAACAACCTGCGGCAGTACGGGATCCCTTATTCGCTAACCCGGTTGCATACGGTGAGTCCCGACTCGGAGGAGTTCCAAAAAGATCTGGCGTGGTTTGCAGCGGTGTGCCGCGTGGTCAACGGGATGCGGAACCTTCGCGTCGGTAGCATTGGCGCGCGTCCGGCGGCATTTAACACGGTGCGTTACAGCGAAAAACTTCTGGAAGCGCACGGCATCACGACCGAGACGGTGGACTTGTCTGAGATTCTCGGGCGCATCGCGCGGTTGAAAGACGATCATACTGGCGTGCAGGGCAAGATGGCGGAGATCCGCAAGTACGTCACGACCAGCGGAGTGCCGGAACCCGCTTTGATCAAGATGGCGAAGCTCGGATACGTCATCGACGACTGGATGAAGCAGACCGACGTGAAGGTCAGTGCGGTGCAGTGCTGGACGGCAATGGAAGAATATTTTGGTGTGGTGCCGTGCACGATTATGAGCATGATGAGCAACAACCTGCTGCCCGCGGCGTGCGAAGTGGACGTGTGCGGGACACTGAGTATGCACGCGCTCGCGCTTGCATCCGAAACGCCGAGCGCGCTGCTCGACTGGAACAATAATTACGGTGACGATCCGAACAAGGCGGTGTGTTTCCATTGCAGCAATCTGCCCAAACATTTCTTCCAAGACGTGCGAATGGATTTTCAAGAGATCATCGCCGGCACCGTTGGCAAGGACAACACCTTCGGCACAGTTGTAGGACGGGTGAAGCCGGGGGCGATGAGTTTTGCACGCTTCTCGACCGACGACACTGCGGGAGTGATGCGCGGCTACGTGGGGGAAGGGTCCTTCACGAATGATTCATTGAACACATTTGGCGGCGTGGGAGTCGTGCAGATCGGGGATCTGCAGAAGCTACTACACTACATCTGCGAGAACGGATTTGAACACCACGTAGCGGCGAACTTCTCGACCACGGCGGGCGCAGTGCACGAGGCGGTCGTGCGATATTTGGGATGGCAAATGTACAGGCACGGAAATTAGCGCATCCCCAACTCCGCCGTTCCTACTTCATGCTCTTGGTCTCGGCGCCGGCAGCGTTCGCCGCCAGGATAAATGACGTCGCGGCGTCGACTACATATTCGTTTTCATACCAGAGGAATGGCCACGCGTCTTTGAGTTCAGGAAAGTCGGGCTGGATGATGATCACGCCGGGAATCATTCCACCGGGAATGAACGTGTAGTCCGTGCGGTTGTTGCCGTAGGCGATGAGCTTCGATTGCGTCCCAGATGCCGTCATAGATGACGCCCCCGAGGTGTTCCGTGAAATGACCGTAAATTTCCGGGGAAATGGTTCCCAAGGGTTCATCGAGCAGAATTTCAATCCTCGAATCCGCTGAATCGAGGGCCGCAGCCAATCTCGCATGCCTTGCAAAGGGCAGCGCACTTGCTCCCATCACAACATTCCGGCCAAATTCTCTGCGGCTGGTCATGGGTTCCTTTTACCGTAAATTCACTGCGGAATCCTGCTGGCACAGTCGCCGATTCGGCGACTATGATTCGCAAAGGACCGATTACCTGACGGCAGAGCGTGAATTATTGCACAGTGCTTGCACGTTTGAGTTGGTTTAGTTTAACGTTAGCTTCGATTTTGGTAGGTATGATCGCTATCATCGGTTTTGTGTTTTGCTGGTCAAGTGGCTTCCACCGCGGCATTTGCGATGACTGTAAACAGGCGGCGAGAAGCCCGGGGCAATGAATGGGCAAGAACCCGACTACCCTCCTTGACATTGCGAAGGCGCTAGGCACTTCGATCGGCACGGTGCATCGCGCTCTGCACGGCAACCCCGACGTGAGTCCGGCTACCAAAGCCAAGGTCTTGCGCATGGCGAAGAGCCTGGGTTATCGCCCCAACCTTGCGGCTCGCTACTTATCTTCCAAAAAGACGCTTCGTGTGTCAGTCAATACTTTAGAAGGGACCACATCATTCTGGGACGAAGTGCGGGCGGGGATTCGAGAGGAAGCTGCCGCAGTGCCGCTCGAGAATGTCGAACTCGAGTTCCAAACCTACGCACAACTCGGGGAATTACAGGAAGAGGTTTTCGAAACTGCCATCCGCGAAAAAGTCGATGGAATCATCACCTTTCCAAGCCACCCCGACACCTTCCGGCCTTGGATAAAGCGGGCATCGCGGGCCCGCATCCCCGTGGTTTGCGCGGTAACCGACGCTCCCGACAGCGGCCGATTGGGCATTGTAGCGATCGACACTCTCGCCAGCGGTTCCATTGCAGCGGATCTTATGGGTAGGTTCCTCGCTGGGCAAGAAGGAACGGTCGCGACTACGCTCTTTGACAAAGCGATCACCGAGCACGCTGAGAAGTCTGCCGCCTTTGAAAGAACCTTGCGTTCGCTGTATCCCAACCTTGGGCTCTTGCCACCAGTCGAGGACCATGGCATGGAAGCAGAGGCGTATAGCAAGTGCCGGGTACTATTTGAGGAGCATTCTGACTTGCGTGGCGTCTATGTGACCACGGAGGATTCGATCCCGGTATTGAAGGCGGCACATGACGCAAAAATTCTAAACCGCCTGACCATTATCACAACGGACTTATTCCCCGACCTTGTTCCCCAGATTCGATCGGGCGCAGTGGCTGCGACCATCTACCAACGTCCGCGTACGCAGGGCCGCATGGCATTCCGAATGTTGCACAAGCACTTGGCCGAGGGCGGAGCGCACTCCCACGAAATCGCTCTGGCGCCGCATTTGGTGATGCGAGGCAATCTTGATTTCTTTCTCCATCAACAATCGATGGCTTTGGCGAAGCCGAAAGCTCCAAGGAACGGCAATGAAGTGGCAGATGGGTTAGCCTAACAATCTTGCTTAGCTTAGTGGGAAGGTTCTTTGACTTCGACAATGCGATCAGCCGCTACATTGCGTAGTTCCTGCACAATTCCAGAGGGCCATCGGATCTCGACTAGATCGGCCGCAGTGTGTGTGCCCAATCCAAAGTGAACTGGACCTGCACTTGACGAAGCATAGCCCGCGCTGGTGGACATGTGGTTGTACTGCGCTGTGGAGGCGGTGACCACTTTGATTCTCGCCCCGATCCCATCGCGATTGCTCTTCGTCCCCTGAAGCTTGAATTCCAACCAATGATTTTTGCCCGGACTCTGGTTCATCCACACTTCTGCCGGAGCACCGATCGCGCTCACCACAACGTCCAAACGACCATCGCCGTTCAGGTCGCCGATCGCTGAGCCCCGGTGTCGCGAGGGAGGTTGGGTCGTCAGTCCAGCCTCGGAGGTTAGGGCTGAAAACTTCATGCCTCCCAGATTGCGGAAGACAGTGTTCGGTTGCGCTACGACCAGATTTGGTTCTGCCAAAAGCGATTGAACATGCCCGCGCGAAACAAAGATGTCCTTCCATCCGTCATTGTCAAAATCGGCGATCGTCGGAGAATATCCGGCCATGGGCAGGCTCAGCTTCGTCATCCCGCTCTCGCGAGTGACTTCTACGAAATTTCCCTTGCCCGTGTTGCGGTAGACCGGAAACGTTTCGCCATCGAGCGCGACCAAAACGATGTCGGGATAACCGTCGTTGTCGAGATCGCGAAAGTCGACACCCATGCCCGAAATGTAGGTGCCATCTTCCCGCAGGGCAATATTTACGTCGAAACCAACTTCCTCGTACCTGCCATTTCCCTTGTTGCGGAAGAACGAATTCATCAGTTTGTCGTTGGGGATCACGAAATCCATCTTGCCCGATAGATTGGAATCGGCTGCCGCGACCCCCATCCCTTTGCCAGGATGCGCGCGGAAGCCCGCTGCGACGGAAGCATCGCGGAACGTGCCGTTCCCATTGTTGATCAGCAATTGATTGGGAGTGGGTTTGTACATTTTGGGGTGGCAATATTCACGATGTCCGTAGGACTCGCATACGGGCTCATGCGCACCGTCCCACTTCAGATAATTGACGATGACCAGATCGAGCAAACCATCATTGTTCACGTCCACCCAAGCTGCCGCGACAGACCAGAGCGAACCGTACTCCGCATCGGGCTTGTTCAGACCCGCCTTAGCGGTAACGTCGGTGAACGTCCCGTCTCCGTTGTTGTGATAAAGGGTATTGCGATAAACGCCCGCAACAAAAATATCTTCGTAGCCATCGTTGTCGTAGTCGCCGATCGCGACACCGATGTCGTAGCCCGTTCCAGCCAGGCCAACTTTTTCGGTCACATCAGTGAATTGCCCGTGGCCGTCGTTTTCAAAAAGGCGGTTGGAATATTTTGCGGACGTCTTGTGGAGCGTCTTTATGTCCGCTCCGTTGGTGAAGAAGATGTCGAGTTTGCCGTCGTTGTTGTAGTCGAAGACGGCAACTCCGCCTGCCATTGTTTCCGGCGCGTGCCGCTCCGGCGTCTCACAACTATCGAGCTTGAAATCAATCGACTGGTAGGCAAAGCTGATTGGGCTGTCGCCGGAGTGCTCGCCGTGCGGTTCTGAGATCGGCTGTTCGTTCTCTCCGCGGGTTTGGGAACAGGGAGATTCGAATGGGCTGGCCACAAACAAGAAAGCGCTCACCAGCACCAAAAGCACCTTACACATCTTCATGTTGGAAGCAGTGGCCCTTCGTGATTCTACTCCAGCAATTGTTGTTCGCCGTGAATCAAAGTCGCGATTCAGCCTGCCCGGCTGTGGTTCGGGTTTGTCCAGCGCCCACGGTGATCATGGATCCTCCCGTAGAACCCACGGTGTCAGCGCTAGTTTCTCGGCGGTTTTTGGCCGTAAACGATAACGGTAAAACCGTTCCTTGTAACCCATTGAAATCAGGGGGTTCAAAGGCGCCAGGCTGAAAACCACAAGTGGAATGACACAGGTTCGCGAACCAGACGTGTGGGCCCCAGCACTGGGGAACAATCTATTTTGCCGGCAGAGCGTCACTCGCGGCAAAAACATACGTTGTCAGCCGGTCGAGTTTGATATTGACGCGCTTGGAGACTAGAGCGGGTGTTCCGTCCTCCGCACGCACCCACTCGACGTCCTTGATGACAACTCGGTGGTCCGATACCTTAGTCGCGGCGGTGTCCGGAACGGATGATTTGTCTTCATCCTGGTCAGCCCCTGGAAAGGGTTTGTAAGCCGGAGTGTTCGGATTCGGGTACGCCCCCTGCCCATTCCATTTTTTTCCAGGTGATTCTGGCGGCCCGTATTGCAAGTCCTGTCCGCCCTCCTGCGTCGCAGGGTAATACCACGCAGTCAGGTAGACTTTGAGATCAGCGGTTCCATCCTTCCATTGCACCGAATCCATTCGAATCGCCAACCGCGAAGGAGTCGTGGCGGTCTTCGCGGCAGATTCGACCACCTCTCCGGTGAGCGTTGCATTCCTGGGCAGCACTTTGCCCTGAACCAACGTTGCTACTTCGAGTTTCGCTCGAACCTTGGTTCCAATCGCGGTTTTACCGGCCGAAACGCTCTGCTGCATCACGACCGGCAACTCTTGAGCGCGCGGGGCAAGCGGAGTCGCCGGCTTCTGTTGACCGAACGAGACGCAAGAAAAAAGGAAACCAAGTACCGAGAGCTGCGTAACGATTTTTCGCGTGAACATTGGCTCCCCTTCCTTGCTCTGGACTCGCAATTCACCGGGCGAGAGCGTTCAATCCGAGTATACTCCCGGGCCACGAGAGTCCGCGCGGTCCTGATTTCCTGACGCCCTGCGATTCCGCTGGATTGCAGGTGAGCGGACGAGATGTTTTTTACGGAGCAGGGAAGCCGAGTTGAATTCTGCCTTTAACGTGCGAATCGCTCCAAGCGACCTAACTTGTCAGCGTAAAGCGGTGCAGGCTTGAAACTTCCCTAGAGAGGCACGAGCAAACTGCTTTTAAATCAGCTTACTGAGCGAGCGACCGCTCAAAATGCTTGCTGATCGACGAAATTCAAAGAGGATTTACGGCCATCCCGCAATGCTCCATGGGGTGAATCGGCGCTTATCTCGGAGGCACCCGAACGTTTTTCTCTTGACAGTCGCCGTCCGTTGAATGTATTACCGATAACGTTTACGGAGTTTCAGCAGTTGCTGCGCCCAGGTTGCTCGCGAAGCTAGTCAATTCGGAGGCTGCAAATGAAATCTCTCTCGTCCATGTCTGCCGGGAGTCTTGGTCTTGCTGTGAGAGGCCGTGTTCTTCACCTTGCCATTCTACTAACCGCTTTCCTGGTACTCGCGTCCCAAGCCTTCGCCCAGGAAGCCACCATCGTGGGGACGGTTACAGACTCGACGGGCGCGGTGGTTCCGGGCGCAGTCATCACTGTCACCAGTGTTGACAAAGGAACCACGCGAAACATTACGACCAACAACGACGGACAATACGCCGCACCCAGTTTGGCGATCGGTCACTACACGGTCCGCGCTGAGGCCAAGGGATTCAAGGCTGCTGAACAAAAAGGCGTCGAACTAAACGTTGCTGAGCGCGCCCGAGTTGACTTCAAGCTTGAAGTTGGAAACGTGCAAGAGTCGGTTTCCGTCGAAGCCAACGCGGTTGCCGTGCAAACCGACACCGGCGAGGTCAGCACCGTCATCAATGGCGAACAGGTGGCTAACCTTTCCACCAATGGTCGCAGTCTCTACACGCTATTTGCGCTCACCCCGGGCGCATCGAGCATTCAGTCGGCCAGGGTCGGTTTTACCCCCGTGAGCGGCGACAGCAACGTAAGCGTTAACGGCCAGCGCGCCGGCCACAACCTGCAACTTCTTGATGGCGGCGAAAACCTTGACCGCGGCGGTAGCAGCGCCAGCGTCATGCCGTCCATTGACGCCATCGCCGAGTTCAATAACATCACATCCAATTACAGCGCTGAATACGGGCTTTCCTCGGCAGCGACGATCACCACGGCTGTCAAATCAGGAACCAAGACGTTCCACGCCTCCGCCTGGGAATATTTCCGCAACGATGCCCTGAACGCTCGCAACTACTTCAATCCTGCCCCGTTGAAAGTCACCGAGTTGCGCTACAACGTCTACGGCTTCAACCTCGGAGGTCAGGTCCCCTTGTGGAAAGAGCATCCAACTTTCTTCTTCTTCAACATGGAATGGCGCAAAGAGATCGACGGTGGCTCTACAAACCAAGTCGTGCCAGATACGGCAACCTATGGGGGGCTCTTTGCTGGTGCGACCGCGGCGACCCTGCACACTCCATGCACCAACCAGCTGGACGCCGCCCTGACGACTGCTTTCATAAATGCGGGACAGACTCTCAGCACGCCTGATTCCAGCGGCGCATGCAGTGGGAGTGGAGCAACCCTGCAGCCCTTCACCGGCAACCAGATACCTACAGCTCTCCTCGATCAAAATGCCCAGAACCTGTTAGCGTACGGCATTTTTCCCGCGAACAACTCCGTTAACGCCAAGGGTCAGCCACAGTTTTCTGGCGGCAACAATTCTCCTACAAACCTTCGTGAAGAGATTGCTCGCGTCGATCACCAGTTCAGCAGCAAGTTCTCCGTCTTCGGACATTGGGTCTCCGAGCAGATTTCGCAGACTTACGGAACCACTCAGTGGAGCGGTGACAACGTTCCCACGGTTAGCGACGTCTTCGGAAATCCTTCCTATAGCGCCGTGGTTCACACAACCTACATAATCAGCCCCACCCTCCTCAACGAAGCATCCTTCAACTATAACGGCAACCGCATCAACATCATCCCTCAGGGTCTATTTGATGCCACTGCAGCGGGCTATACCTTTAACCGCCTGTTTAGCGGACCGAATGTGGGTAACCGCATCCCGTCTATCAATCTGAACGGTGGCACTGGAACCAACTACACATCGAATTGGACTCCGTGGCTCAACAAAGCAGACGACTACCAGTTGCGCGACGATATTTCCTGGACGAAGGGTGCCCACCAACTAAAATTCGGATTTAGCTGGGCGATCTACAAAAAGGGTCAGGACGCCTTTGCGAATACGCAAGGCAACTTCACTTTCAAGGACCAGTTCACGGGCAATGATTTTGCCGATTTCCTGCTCGGTTATGCTCAGTCCTATAACGAGGATGCTTTTAAAATCCACGGACAGTGGAACAACATTTCATTAGCCTCTTACATCCAGGACAACTGGCGCGTGAACAAGCAACTCACGTTGAATCTTGGGTTGCGCTGGGATGGCATTCCGCATACCTACGAGGCCAATCAGCAGTCCACGAACTTCTATCCGAACCTGTACAACCCTGCCGATGCAGCCACGTTTGACGCGGAGGGACACATTTGCAGCGTGAATTCGATCACGCCATGCGCGGGAGGACCGAGTCCTGCGCTTGGCACGAGTCCGAATCCTATTCTGGCCGGTGTGCAGTTCTACACCAACGGAATTGGAACGGGTGGCAAGAACGGGATTCCCAAGGGTCTGGTCAACAACCACTGGGCCAATTTCGGGCCCCGGCTTGGCTTCGCCTATGACCTCACTGGCCAGGGTAAAACCGTTATCCGCGGCGGCTTTGGCATCATGTACGAGCGGGTTCAGGGCAACGACATGTATAACGGCGCCACCAACCCCCCGGGCAACTTCCAGCCCACACTTAACAACGTGTCATTATCAAATCCCGGCCTGCAGCTCAGTAGCGGCAATGTAATTGCGGCAGCAGACTTACCGGTGCTGCCACTCGGGATCACCGGCATCGCCAATCCATACAAACCCGGCACGGCTTACCAATACAGCGCTGGCGTGCAACAGGCCTTGGGGCACCGCGCTGTCCTCGGGGTATCATACGTCGGCAGCCATAACAACAATCTGAACGACTATCGCGCCATCAACCTTCCACCGTTGGATTTGCTGCCGGGGATGGTTGCTGCCGGATCACTCGACAACACGAAGGTCACCTATCTCGGCTTTGGCGGCGTTCGCCTGTCTGAGAACGAAGCCAGCTCACACTACAACTCGTTACAAGTTGATCTCCACGGCCGAGTGACCCGCGATCTCCAATTGCAATTTGGCTATACGTTCTCTAAAGCGATTGATGCAACTACCAGCAACGGCAGTGGCGGCGACCTCAACAACGCCACCAACCCGTACGTTGGGTGGAGGTATGATATCGGGCCTTCGCAGTTCGACCGCCGTCACAATGCTTTCGTCAACTTTGTTTACGACATCCCCCTTTTCAGGAACGGCAACCAGCTTACGAAAGCGGCGCTCGGGGGATGGCAGATTTCCGGAATCGTCACCTTCCAAACCGGAGCACCGATCGACCTCGGAGTGAGTGGGACGAACGCCGCCAGCATTATTGCGAATACCGGCAACCGCCCCAACTTGATCGGGAAGATCTCCTATCCGAAGCAGGTTGGGGAATGGTTTGATACTTCGGCGTTCCAAGCTCCGGCTTGCGCCGTTGGGCCGGATTGCTATGGCACACTGGGATTTGACGCCCTGCGCGGCCCTGGCCGCCAGAATTGGGATCTGACGCTCTTCAAGACGTTTGCCTTTACCGAGCGATTCAAACTCCAGTTCCGTGCAGATACCTTCAACGCCTTTAACCACACCGAACTCAATGGCGACAAGAACAACGGTGGCATCGGTCTGAACGTGGGCGCGGGTAATTTCGGCGCGATCTCAAAAGCTTTCGATGCGCGCCAGTTCCAGCTGTCGCTCAAAGCGATGTTCTAGTTGTAAAAGCACCGCCTCAGCCCCGCTTGCACTCAGCATGAGTTGCCAGCGGGGCCTTTTTTATGGAGGGTCTCGAAGCGCATCTTGCTGGTCGTTATACTTCACCGACCCGTGAATGGAATTCCTTCACCATGAATTACACTTCTGGTTTGCGGCATGCGTCGTGATCCAGGAAAACGCGCAGCCCTTGGCCCATGCGGACGAGCACATCAAAAGCGATTTGGAAGCTATGGCTGGCTGCTCTGCTGCTCTTTCTGCCGCTGTTTTCGAGTGCACAGGACACGGCGCCGTCGCAAGCAATGGCTCTTGAACAACAGGGAAAGCTGGACGAAGCTGCCCGGGCCTGGACTGCGGTCACTCGCACCAATCCTCATGATGCCGCCGCTTTCGCCAGTTTGGGTGTCGTTCTTTCGAAGCAGCAGAAGTTTCCGGAAGCGGCGTCCGCTTACCGGAAGGCGCTCGCACTCGATCCTCAACTGCCAGGTATATCGCTCAACCTGGGCCTCTGTGAGTTCAAACAGGGTCATTTTTCAGCGGCGACCGCACCTCTCAAGAGCGCGTTGGCGGCAGATCCCTCCAGCACGCAAGCACGCACGGTCCTCGGACTTAGCTATTACGGCGCCAAGCAATTTGCGCTGGCGGTAGAGTACCTCGAACCCGTAGCCGCGGCGGATCCTACGAACTCCGCTCTCCACAAAACGCTGGCGCAGAGTTGCCTTTTGGCCAAGAAGTACGCTTGCGCCGAGGAAGAGTTCCGCAAGATTTTGGAGCAGGATCCGAATTCGGTCGAAGCCCACGTCCTGACTGGGGAAGCGCTCGACGGGTTGGGCAAGACGACCGAAGCCATAGCTGAATTTGAAAACGCCGCCAAGATTTCGCCGAAGGAGCCCAATCTTCACTTCGGCCTGGGTTACCTCTACTGGAAGTCACAACGGTATGACGACGCAAAGCGGGAGTTCAATCAGGAACTCTCCCTCGATCCGAACCACGCGCAGGCTCTGGGTTACCTCGGAGACATCGCATGGAAAGACAATAAGCCGAATGAGGCCGTTGCCTTATTTCAGCGGGCATTGCGATCGAATCACGATTTGCGCATTGTTTACGCCGATCTCGGTGCCATCTACATGCAGCAGAAGAATTACAAAGAAGCTCAACCGGTGCTGCTTCGTGCCGTGGAACTCGACCCAACGCGCCCCGATGCCCATTACCAATTAGGACGCCTTTACCAGGCGATCGGGAACAAACAGGGAGCAGAGGATGAGCTTCGCAAGGTACGCGCCCTGCACGAGAAGGCAGATGAAAGTCTGGCGGGGACAATGCCATCTTCTACGTCTGCCGTGAGTGAACCTAAGGATAAGTGATGAGGCGATCTGAGCCCGATATTCGGCAAGCTTGGGTCACGCTTTAATTCTGAACGGTTTCAGGCAGGTGGTGATAGCTCTCCGGCGGCCCTAGATAGCTGGCCTTGACGCCGCCCGCATCAACCACGATCTTCTGCAGAACGACACCCGGATCGACGGCCCAGATTTTCAAAGTATGATAACCATTCTTCGCTAGAGTGTGCTCGGATTGAACCTTGCGAACACTGTCCTTTACCGTCGTCGCCCAATCAGCCACCGAGTTGTTGGCCAGTGCGTCTATGATTTGCGGTCGTTGGTCATCGAACGAGATCGCGTACCTCAAGCCACGTCCCGGAACGAAATTCAACGTGGGTGCGAGGATCGTTTCTACCTTTACTGACCCGGCCGTGAACAAGTACATCTGATATTCCATGCAAGGGGAATCTTGCCCGACTGTCATGCTAGGTGAGGTCACAGGAGAGATCGCCATCGAGGACGCCGTTCGTCCGTAGTCCCCAATTTCTTCCCACCGGGTGGATGCCGTGTTGATTTTCCTCGTGTAGTGCGCAGCATCGATCGATACATAGCCGTCAGCCTCCACAAAACCCTTGAGTGAGGCTCTCGCAGGCTGTTCCGGATTTACAGCGTTCACAGTCAGGTTGATTGGGCCTGCTTCCGGGCCGGATATGGTCACTGTCCCGTTGACGTTCCCTTTGGGAGCTTTGCTCCAGTCGACACTTACCCAGAGCCGCTCCTCTTTGTCGATCTTCCCTCGGGTTGCGCTGAGCCTGATCCACGGCTGTGTAGTTTGCGCCGTGAATTCAAATGCCGTTCGCCCGCGATTGAATATATCAACGTAGTGGCGTTGTTGATTGAAGACATCGAAGGTCGGGAGCAAGGATGCGCCCTCCCTCCGAGCAGACCAGGAAAGCATTGAACCCTCGACCGCAATACCGATGCCCGCGCTATCGGGAATCGCAGTCTCTACGACTTCGGGCATCACGTTCGTCGGTGGATCGTGCCAACCTGTGTATCCGATGTGCGTCTGGTCCATCATATGGTTCCACTTGCCATGTGCCAGTTTCAGATTGTATTCAGCGGATAAATCAGCGTCGGCTTGGAAGAGCGCCCGCGCCTTGGCACCATAAGCATTGGCGCTAGCGCGCCCCTGGCTTACATAAAGGCGATTCTTACCGACTGTCACGTAGAGTTCAGTAACCTGCGCGGACGCCTTCACGGGATAGAGCACGAGTTGAAAGAATGCGTCGCGCTTGTCCTCCGGCAAAAGGTTGTAGATGTGTTCCGCTTCATGGGTGATCTTTTGCCAGTCCGCAACCACGCGGTCGGCTTCCTGGTAATTCACAAGACTGAAAGTATCGGGCTCGAGCAACTCCGGTTTGCGCCGGCCGTTATATTTTGTGTATTTGGAAATGATGTCGGCAATTTCGGGCGCGTACTTCGGACCGAACTCGTGCTGCGCCCACATCCGTGAGTATTCGGGAATGCGCTCGTGGGGCCACTGGTCAGGGTTCCAGGCGAGAGTCAGAAAGAATTCGATCGGGAACTCCATGGGTTTCAAGTCGCCCACGTTGACGATCCAAATGCGATCTGCGCCATATCTGTAGGCGAGATTCATCTGCTCCCAGACTTTCGTGATCGGGATCGTGTTGAGCCATTTGTAGGAGCGCGGATCGCCGACGTAGTCAAAGTGATAGTAGATGCCCGCACCGCCGCCGCGCTTGCGTTCTTCCGCAGTCGGAAGTCGCCGGACGTTTCCCCAATTGTCGTCGCACCAAAGCAGAGTCACATCGTCTGGAACGCGCATCCCCTTCTCGTAATACTCCTGCACCTCTTTGTATAGGGCCCAGTCCTGGGGCACGGCCGGCAAATCTGGATTGACGTGGTTTGCAATGATGTTGCGCTGGTCGGCAACTATCTTTTCGAGCAATGCAATGTTGGCGCTCTCGGTCATGGGGAGATCGCCATCCCCTCTCATGCCCAGCGTGATGACGCTCTCGTACTTCATGTTTCGCTCGACGCCCTCAGTCCAAAACTGTCTCAGTACATCCGAATTGACGGAATAGTCCCACGGGCCGCTGCCATGCCTCTTCCACTCTTGCTGGGCCCGCAGCATGGGCTCGTGATGAGACGTTCCCATGACAATCCCGTACATGTCGGCGATCTGCGGATTGAAAGGATCATCTTCATTAAATGCGTTGTTCCACATCGCCGGCCACAGGTAATTGGCTTTGAGCCGAAGCAGGAGTTCGAACACTTTCTCGTAGAACTGATGGTTGTAGTTCCCAAACTTCTCCTGCACCCAACCGGTCAGAGCGGGGGCTTCGTCATTGAGGAAGATGCCGCGATACTTGACCGCAGGCGGCCCCTGCACATAGCGGCCGGACTTAACGAAGAGAGCGTCTTTGTGCTCGATCGGAACATCAGCCCACCAGTACCATGGCGATACCCCGATTTGCTCGGAGAGGTCGTAGATTCCGAAGATCGTTCCGCGCTTATCGCTACCCGCAATGATCAGTCCGCTGGCAATTCCGGGCAGAGGACGCGGTACGACCTGGATCAGGAACGATTCCCACTTGCCTGCGATGTGGGATACGTCAATCTTCTTTTCTCGGATCAGTCGATCAATGGCGGCACTCTTCCCGATAGTGCCGATGATGATGACGCTCGCGTAGTTGTGGGATGATTGGTTGATGATGGTGGGAGTTCGACCGGTCACGCGAGCAATGTCGGATTGCAGGTCGCCAGTCGCGCGAACTACTCCAGCGTGGTCGGAGGCGTCCACGTAGACGGTAGCCAGCGATTCTTTTTCCGCAATCGTGAAATCGCCCGCAGAGCGCGTAGTCTCCACAGAGTGGCGGTCGGCTAATGCAATCGCCGTCGTGTGCAGAGCGACGAGAGAGGATGCCAGCAGTAACAATGTCTGGACACACCGGTCACGCCGGATCTGCGAGGTGCGCCCGGGCGTGCTTGCAATCCTGCCGAACAAGCTCACTTTCTCATCTATCGCGCAACTACGTTCAATTTAGTTTCGATCAAATCCACCGAGTTGCCGCCGACCATAATGTCGAAACTTCCGGGCTCCACCACGCGATGCATTTCGCGATCGAGGAACGAAAGTTCGTCGGGCCCCAGTGTGAATGTGATCGTTTCCGTCTTGCCGGGATCAAGCGTAACGCGGTGGAAGCCGCGGAGTTCCTTGATTGGCCGTGTAACTGAGCTTACTTCGTCGTGAATGTAGAGTTGAGCAACCTCAGCGCCCGCGACTTTGCCGGTGTTGGTCACATCGACTGAGACCGCCGTCGTACCCTGCGGCCCAATCGCATTCGGAGCTAAGCGCAAGTTGTCGTACTTGAAATTCGTATAGCTCAGGCCCCAGCCGAAAGGGAAGAGCGGTTTGATCGACGTGCCTAGGAACCCTCGTTTTGCGGAAGGCTTCTGATAGTAGTAGTCGGGTAGTTGCCCCACCGACCGTGGCACGGTGATCGGGAGCTTCCCTCCGGGGTTGTAATCTCCGAAAAGGACATCGGCGACTGCAGTTCCGCCCTCCTGTCCCAGATACCAACCATCCAAAATAGCGGGAACGTTCTCGGCAATGTAGCTGATGGAATTCGGACGGCCGTGCTGCAGGAACACGATTACGGGCTTTCCGGCGGAGAGCACCGCCTTGACGAGATCATCCTGATTCCCCAGCAGATCCAGACTGTCGCGATCTCCGAGATGGTCCGCAGCCCAGGCTTCGCGCGACGTCTGCTCGTTCTCGCCAAGCGCGAGGATCACGATGTCCGCCTTCTTGGCCACCACGATCGCTTCTTGAATGCGTTTTGCATTCAGCGCCGCGTCGCCTAGGACCACTTTGTTGGCGTCCCAGTCGGGCAATGTCTCCGTAATTTTGCATCCTTCGGAATAGAGCACTTCCGCCGATGCGCCAACCTTGTCTTTGATCGCCTGCAAAATGCTCTCACCACGTCCCGGCTTGTTACTGTACCCGCCCAGGTGCAGGTCGGCAGCATTGGGACCGATTACCGCAATTTTCTTGTATTTTCCTTTCTCGAGCGGCAGCAGATTTTTCTCATTTTTTAACAATATGATCGCTTCGTGAGCTGCCTTTAGCGCGAGTTGTTGGTGTTCGGTATTGACGATTTTTTCCGCGTAGTCGGGATCTACGTAGGGATTCTCAAATAGTCCCGCTTCGAACTTCGCGCGCAATAAGTGTGCAACCGCCTTATCAATCGTGGCTTCGGACACTTGCCCCTGATGAACTTGATCGATGAGGCTTGGATACGCGGCTTCAAAAGGTAATTCGATTTCAACGCCGGCATCCAAGGCCATCTTTGCAGCTTCTTCCTTAGTTGCAACTACGTGATGGAGATTGAAAAGGTCTGTAATGCCGAAGTAGTCGGAGACGATGATGCCGTCGAAACCCCATTCGTGGCGCAGGATGTCGTCGAGCAGGTGCTTGTTGCTGTGCGAGGGAATGCCGTCAATTTCGTTATAAGAGGCCATGACGGTTCGTACATGGCCTTCTTTAACAGCCACTTCGAAAGGCTTCAGAAAATATTCGCGGATCACGCGCTCGGAATAGTTACCAGGCGCGACGTTCGTTCCGCCTTCCGGCTGGCCATGAACTGCAAAGTGTTTGGCCGTCGCCATAACGTGCGCATTGTCGAGCGGTCCGGTTCCCTGAAAGCCGCGAATGGCTGCGAGCCCGATGTGCGAAACCAGGTAGGGATCTTCGCCGTAGGTTTCTTCGGTGCGGCCCCAGCGCGGATCGCGCGCTAGGTCGAGCACAGGCGCGAGGCAGTGGTGGGCTCCGCTGGCCCTCGCTTCCGCCGAAGTAGCCGTGAACACATTCTCCACCAGCGCCGTGTCCCAGGTTGACGCCAGAGCAATCGCCTGGGGATACGAAGTTCCTTTGGGCGCGACGTGGCCGTGCAAGCACTCATCGTGAAAGAGAACTGGGATTCCCAGCCGCGTATTGTCCTTGAACCATTTCTGGACCGTGTTTGTGTATTCCGCCATCTGGCGGGGTCCCCTGTTCTCACTTGGGCGGGAAATCTCTCCGAGACCATTCTTTAAAAGAACTGCCGCACGCTCTGGCAGGAAGTTACCCTGTCCATCCACAAACAGGGCCTGGGGATCGCTAAAAAACTGGCGATTTTCCCATGCGCCTTCCATTTGTGCCACTTTCTCCTCCAGGGTCATGCGCGCAAGCAAGTCAGCGACCCGTTGCTCAACGGGGAGCTTAGGATCGCGATAGGGTGGGGGTGCTTGGGCGGCTGCAGCGGTGGAAAGGACAAAACAAGCGGCTAAAAAACCGTAAAAACAACGCGAGACGCGTCCTGCCTCGTGGGCGGAGTTCATAGGGTACATGGGTTCCTTATTATCGTCGTTTGCAACTGTGGATGCGTGTGCTACTATAACGCCGTTAACGTTTACGCTCAAGCTTTTCTATTATTGGCAGGCGCACACCCATGGCATTCGCTAGCACCCGTTCTGCTCGCGCACGACGCGGATTACAGGATGTGAAGGTGTCGCCCAAATAACGCGATGGAACTGCCCCGGCCCCGATCAGCTCCCCGAAGATTCCCCGTTCGTGGTTTCGCAAGGGCGAAGTATTTGGACTCGGCAGTAATCTTTCCACGCCTGCGCCTGGGAAGGATGCGAGACTGAATGCCTATGTATGCACTGGGAATCGACGTAGGCACCGGTGGTACTCGCGCCGTAATCATGAACGAAGTGGGCCGCGTGGTCGCCTCTGCCACGGAAGAACATGAGCCCTTCGCCTCTCCCCAAATTGGCTGGGCCGAACAGCGCCCCGAGGACTGGTGGCGAGCCACCGGCATCGCCATTGGCAAAGCTTTGGCCGATGCGAAACTCCGCGGCGACCAGATCGCCTGCGTCGGTTTTTCCGGACAAATGCATGGGGCAGTCATGCTTGACAGCACGGACGAAGTGGTTCGTCCCGCGCTGATCTGGTGCGACGTTCGTACCGAAAAGCAATGCCAGGAGCTGAATCAGCGGCTCGGGGCGACGCGTCTCATTCAGCTTACGTGCAATCCGGCGCTGGCAAACTTCACCGTTACCAAACTTTTGTGGGTCCAGGAAAATGAACCGGAAAACTGGCGGCGTGTTCGTTCTGTGATGCTTCCCAAGGACTACGTCCGTTTCCGCATGACCGGAGAACGCGCAACCGACATGGCCGATGCTTCCGGCACATTAATGCTCGATGTTGCGCACCGGAGATGGTCAAGCGAAGTCCTACAGGCAGTTGCCATTGATTCGTCGATGCTACCGGCCCTGCATGAGTCGCCAGAAGTGTGCGGAAAGATTTCTGCTGCAGGCGCAGCCGCCACCGGCTTGGCCGAGGGAACGCCCGTCGTAGCCGGAGCGGGAGACCAAGCTGCGGGGGCGACGGGCATGGGAATCGTTCGCCCTGGATCGGTCAGTGCAACGATCGGAACATCGGGAGTTGTGTTTGCGGCAACCGATTGTCCGGCGCTCGACCCGCAAGGGCGCTTGCATACTTTTTGCCATGCTGTTCCAGGACGCTGGCATGTTATGGGTGTAACCCAGGCAGCTGGGCTTTCGCTGCGATGGTTCCGCGATCACTTCGCGGGCGGTCCAACTAAAAACGGAACGGATCCCTACGAGCAGCTCACGGCGGAGGCGGCTGGCGTCGGCCCCGGATCTGATGGCCTGCTCTGGGCTCCGTACCTGATGGGAGAACGAACTCCGCATCTCGACTCGAACGCACGTGCCGCGCTGGTTGGCCTGACCGCTTCGCATACGCAAGCGCACGTGGTGCGGGCCATCCTCGAGGGCGTGGCTTTCAGTCTGCAGGACACCTTCAGCATCTTCCGCGAGATGAAAGTCCCGGTGAAGAGTATCCGCCTCGGCGGTGGCGGGGCACGCTCTCAGTTGTGGCGTCAGATTCAAGCGGATGTTTACGGGCACGAAGTGGAACGCGTAGAGGCCGAGGAAGGTGCTGCTTACGGTGCGGCCATTCTCGCCGGAGTAGGCGTGCGACTGTGGCCCTCGGTTGACGATGCCTGCGACGCCGTGGTTCGGGTGCGCGATCGAGTTTCCCCAAATGCGGCGAGTGTTGCAACGATGGCGAAGAGCTATACGTGGTATCGGCGCGTTTATCCCGCGCTCAAGTCCATTTATCAATGAACGATAGAAGGCAGTCATTAAGGGAGATGGAATGACAGATCATTCGCAATATCAGCCCAAACCTGAGCATAAGTTTTCTTTCGGCCTGTGGACGGTCGGGAATCGTGGTCGCGATCCCTTTGGCGATTTCGTGCGTCCCGCCTTCCGGCCTGTGGACATCGTGGCGATGCTCGGCGAGGTAGGCGCATGGGGAGTGAATCTGCACGATAACGATCTTGTTCCGATCGATGCCACTTCGTCTGAGCGTGACTGCATCGTGCGGGAGTTCACGAAGGCCTGCCAGGACCACGGAATCGTCGTACCCATGGCGACCGTCTCTCTCTTTTTTCATCCGGTCTTCCGCGACGGTGCTTTCACGGCCAACGATCCCGAGGTTCGAGCCTATGCTCTGCAAAAAACCATGCGCGCCATGGATCTCGGAGCGGAACTAGGCGCGAAGATTTTCGTTCTATGGGGCGGCCGCGAAGGCGTTGAGACCGACGCGTGCCGACGCGCAGACGATGCCATCAAGCGTTTGCGCGAAGCGGTCAACTATCTTTGCGAATACAGCCTTGATCAGGGTTATGGGTACAAGTTTGCCCTCGAAGCCAAGCCGAACGAACCGCGTGCGGATATCTACATGGCCACCACCGGCCACTATCTCGGATTCATCCCAACGCTTGATCATCCCGACATGGTCGGCGTCAATCCAGAAGTCGCACACGAACAAATGGCCGGCCTGAACTTTATGCACGGCGTGGCGCAGGCTTGGGAGGCGGGCAAACTTTTTCATATCGACTTGAACGATCAAATGCCGGGACGCTACGACCAAGATCTGCGCTTCGGTTCGGCAAATCTGAAGTCCGCATTCTGGCTAGTGAAATTTCTGGAGGATGTCGGCTACACGGGATCTCGCCACTTCGATGCGCACGCTTACCGCACGGAAGATTGCCTCGGCGTTCGTGACTTCGCTCGCGGATGCATGCGCACCTATCTGATTCTCAAAGAGAAGGCGTGCCGCTGGAATGCGGACCGGGAAATCCAAGCTATCGTCAGAGAAATCAATCCCGCTCCAAACGGTACTCCCCCGATCGGAAGCTACTCAAAAGCAGGGTCTTCGGCGTTGCTTTCGCATGCGTTCGACAAAGATGCGATCATGCAAAAACGATTGCCTTACGAGCGCCTGGACCAGTTGACAGTGGACCTTCTGACGGGCGCGCGCTGATTCGGGGCATTCCGGTGCACATTGCATCTAGCGCGTTAGAGTGAACTTGTCCTGCAGTCGAATATCGTCAGAAGAGCCTCCGACCAGGATTGTGAACTCGCCGGCCTCGGCGCTCCAACTTTTTTTCTTGACGTCATAAAAGGAGAAAGCGCGGCGATCAAGCGTCAGTGTTACTCGCCTGCTCTCGCCAGGTTTCAAGTTTAATTTGGCGAACCCCTTCAGTTCTTTAACAGGGCGGGGAACACTCGAGTGTGAATCGCCAACGTACAATTCCGCGACTTCCGCTCCTTCGCGCTGGCCCGTGTTCTTGATCTCGAAAGAGACGGTGATCGGCTCGTTCAAGTTTCCTGTTCGGGGCGTCACCGACAAACCGCTGTACTCGAATGTCGTGTACGAGAGACCATGGCCGAAGGCGAACAGCGGTTTTGTCTGCGCACGATCGTAGTGCCGGTAGCCCACGAAAACACCCTCGGAATACTGCACCTGCGACTCACCCTTCGCAGGGTAGTAGCTGTGAAAGGTGGGATTGTCTTCCCATCGCCGCTCGAATGACACGGGCAGTTTGCCGGACGGACTGTAATCCCCAAAAAGAATTTGTCCCAGCGCGGTTCCACCTTCCTGTCCCGGGTACCAAGCGTGCAGAATCGCGGGAACACGGTCAACCCACTGCGTCATGTCGACGTTGCCGCCGGCCGTGAGCACGACGATCGTGTTCTTGTTGACCGCGCTAATTTGACGGATGAGTTCGTCTTGTCCGCCGGGGAGTTGGAAAGTTCGATCCGAACCCTCGCTCTCTGTTTTTGGATCGAACCCAACGCAGATAATCACAGCATCGGCCTTGGCAGCGATCGCTTTGGTTGCGCGGCCGATGAACGACTCCGCTCGAGTTACACCGAATCCTGCGATTGCACTGCCGACGGCTTCGAAATATTCGAAGCGGATCTTGTAGGCCTGCCCCGCTTCGAAGTGTCTGGCGTAGTTATCAACCGTCTGGGCATGAGGTTGCCAATCGTCAATTACTGCCTCCTCGCCGATGTAGAGCCGGACGCCATCGTCCGCGGATGAAAAAAATGTGTAGTCGCCAGATTCCTTCGGCACGAAGTAGCCGGTCCAGCGCACCGAAAAATGGTCGATCGGTTGGCTCGGAGCAAAGCTGCCTTCTCCCCAATCGAAATGGATGTGCTGGTCGGTGCGCACCATTGCAGGCGAACCGTTCAGAGCGTCGTTGCTGAAATACTCGCCTTTGAGTCCGCTCTCGCCGCCGGGCGTAATAACGAATTCTGACTGTTCAAAGACTTCGTCGAGATTCGGAGTGTCGACCGCGTACAGGACGCGCGCCTTGGTTCCCAGGCGGTTGCTGATGCCTTCCAGAAAGCTGACCGCGCTGAAGGGCTTGGTTTCAGCGCTGCCACCTCCGCTCGGTACCGCGGGATACGCATCTGGACCGATGACCGCAATCGTTTTCACTTTGCTCGCGTTGAGCGGAAGCAAGTTGCCCGAATTCTTTAGCAACACCATGCTTCCTCGAGCTGCCTCTAGCGCGACCTGCCGACCCTCCTGACTAAAGGTGGGAATCTCTGTGTCCGTCTGTGGTTGATCGAAGAAGCCAAACTCGATTGCTTTGCGAAGAATTCTTCTGACTTTGTCATCCAGAGCGGCAACCTGAAGCTTGCCTTCCTTGAGCGCCGGAAGCAGAGCGTTACTGTTCATGAATGTGGGCGATGGCATCTCCAGATCAAGGCCGCCGATCGCAGCCCCAACCCCGTCGTGCGTGGCACCCCAATCGGACATGAGGATGCCGTTGAATCCCCACTCTTTTTTGAGGATTTCGTTGTTTAGATAATTGTTCTGGGTCATGTAAATGCCATCGACGAGGTTGTAGGCATCCATAACCGCGCCCACTTTTGCTTCTTTGACCGAAGCTTCGAATGCAGGCAAGTAAATTTCACGCAGAGTTCGTTCATCAATATTGGAGCTGAGTGTCATGCGCGCGAACTCGGAGTTGTTCCCCGCAAAATGTTTTGCGGTTGCAATGACGCGCTGACTTTGAATTCCCTGGATGGCAGCAACCGCGATTTTAGAGGCGAGAAACGGGTCTTCTCCGAAATACTCGAAGTTGCGCCCGCACATGGGAGCGCGATAGATATTCATGCCGGGCCCGAGTATGAAATGCACGCCGCGCGCGCGGGCGTCCTTACCCATCGATGCGCCGAATCGCCGCACAAGGTCCGTATCCCAGGAAGCCGCGAGCGCGATGCCGGCCGGATACGCCGTTGCGAGACCGTAGTCATGCACGCCCATCGGGCCATCCGACATTCGCAGCGAAGGAATTCCGAGCCGCTTGATCGGTCGAGTGTAGAAGTCGTTGACACCGCCGATCATCTCGATCTTCTCCTCCAGCGTCATTTTGCTCGCGAGCGAATCGACGCGTTTTTCCACGTCTGCGGCTGAGGCGGGCGCGCTTTGGGCGGCAACACACTGCGCAAGAAAAAGAAGGACTAAGACTACCGCTGACTTTCGTCTACTGATGGTCATTTTGTTAGTGGCTCCAATTGGCAGCGATATTCATTTCCACTGGAACGTGGCCACCGCTCCGCCAGGCAAGGTGTAGTTGAAAATCTGACTCTTCCAGTTCACTGTAAAGCTGCCATTACTGCTGCCCGAGTTCAACACAAGCAGAACGATGGATCCGTCAGGATTCTGAAAGGCGACGTCTTCAATGTTGCCGTGGCCAAAACTGTTCGAGTCGATCCTATACGCACCCGGGACGACGAACTTGGCCAAATGTCCGAGCACATAATATTCAACATTATTGGTGATGGTCGCGGGCGAAGTGCTTGAGTCAATCGTGACCACGCCGCGGCAATTGGAACACCCGCCGTTCTTCGGACCCGAGTTCTGGTCGAGCGCAAGATTCCACAGCGAGACGCTGCGCGCCCAGTTGCGCGTGGCTCCGATCAACAAGTTCTCGGCGTTCCAAGCCAAATCGCCCGCGAATTTTGATCCTACCGTTCCTGAACATTCGGTGAACCAGATTCCCTTGGCCGGGTAGGCAGACTCAACTGTAGATTGAGCGCTGACGTCTCCCGCGTAGCAGTGAAACGCACTGCCTGCCAGGTATTTCGCGGCCGAGGAATTCGCGAGGAGCTTTTGAGGATACGAGGGCTGGTCCCAATTGTGGTCGTAGCCGAGAATCTTGACGTTGCTCAATCCAGCTGCATTCAATGCCGGGCCCAAATTTCTACCGATGAACGCGGCCTCGTCGGTAGCGGCGAGATATTCGGTAGGGTATCCGGCGTTGGAATTGAGCGGCTCGTTTTGCGGGAAGACGGCGTAAGTTGGAACGCCTTGCTGCTGGTACGCCTGCACGAATTTGACGAAGTACTGCGCCAAGTTAGGGAAGTACGCGGTGTTCATGTTGCCGCCGTTCATCGTGGCGGTGGTTTTCATCCATGCGGGCGGACTCCAGGGCACGGCCACGACCTTGATAGCCGGATTCACTGTGAGTGCTTGCTTTAGGAGCGGGATGGTGTAAGCCATATCGTGCGCGATCGAAAACTTAGTCAGGTTTGGATCGGTTTGTCCCGCAGGTACATCGTCATAGCTGTAGTTTCCGTTGACGGAAAAATCGGTGGCGCCCATCGGTTGGCGTAGAAAACTAATGCCGATGCCCGCCGTGGGGCTGAACAGACTCTGCCACAGTGCGCTTTGTTGAGTCGGTGTGAGTTTGTTGGAAACAACCCAGGCCGCCGAGTCTGTGAGGGAGGCGCCGAATCCGTCCATCTGCTGATACTTCGTTGCATCATTCACTGTGATGACCAAACTGGAGGAGGCACCGGTTCCGAAAGCTACGGCGGGCTGCTGCTGCAACAATATCGCGCGATCTCCGGTGGTCTCGACGACCTGCACGGCCGGTCCAGAAGGCGCAACTGGCGTTGACGAGTGGCTTCCGGAGCACGAAAAGCTACAGCAGAAAACGATCGAGAGGACTGGGCACGTGATACATCGAGGAGTGCAAGCAGAATCCATGATCAACCCCACGCTAAGGCGAAACAGAGCGTGTGCCGAAGCGACGGCAGCGATTTTTACTTGTGGCCGTTGCCCGTAACGCGCAGACTCCGCTCATGCATGGGCTGAAGAATAACACCGGAACTCCTCGGACTGAATCTTTTGACCTGTTACCAGCTTTCGTGACGAGTATTTGGGACAAGTAGAGGTCTTTTTCGGAGGATGAGGAACGTGCATTCCACATTCGATCGATTTTTTCTTCCTCGAAACGTATTGAGAATCGCGACATATCGACGCCGTTCTGTTGACTAAAACGGTTTTGTACGTGGACGAAACATGGATTGCTGTAACGCTTTTTCTTGACAAGCGGGTGCTAGTAGTTTTGTACTAGTGCCCACGGTTCCCGTAGGACGCGTGTGACTCCTCGTTGCGCTGCAGTGCGGCAGCAAACAAACGCGACTCTTCGGGGACTCTTGTCGGTTTCTTTTCGGGAGGGGTTTTATGCGGAGCAAGTGGCTTGCGTCGTCGCTTCTTGGGATGAGTTTTCTACTTATGCTGAGCGCTGCCTGGGCTCAGTCGGACCGGGGAGCGATCGCGGGCACAGTTCTGGACAGCAGCGGCGCAGCAGTCTCTGGGGCATCGGTCACACTCAAAGGCGCGGATACAGGCAGCGTTTATAAGACTGTGTCGTCATCCACCGGCGGGTATCGCGTGAATGACCTCGCCATCGGCCGCTACGACGTCACGGTTGAGGCCACTGGATTCAAGGCATCCGTACAAAAGGGCGTCGAGATTCAGATCAATACTGTCTCTTCCCTGAACGTCACTCTGCAGCCCGGGAATGTGACAGAGTCAGTGACGGTTTCGGCCGACGCTCCCACGATCCAGACGGATAGCTCGGATATGGGCACGGTCGTGGGCGCCAAACAGATTGAGGAGTTGCCCTTGGCGCTCAGTGCGACAGGCCAAAGTTTCTTGCGCTCGCCCGAGACTTTTGTGTTTCTTACGCCCGGAACAACCGGTCCCGGGACCGGCAATTCTTCCTCTGGAATTTTCCTGTCGAAGTTAGCGGGAGGCCAGAATCTTGGCACCGAGATTCTTCTCGACGGTATCAGCGTGCAACGTCAAGACACGGTTTCCGCTTTTGACCAAACCGCGCCTTCGGTCGAAGCTCTAGACGAATTCAAGATCACGACCTCGACCCCTTCCGCACAGTTTGGTAGAACCTCAGGCGGGGTTGAAAGCTTCACGACCAAGTCTGGAACTAATAGGTATCATGGGACAATATTTGAGCTTTTCCGCAACGAGGCCTTGGACGCGAATTCCTGGAGCAATAATTTTGTCGACGCTCCAAAGCCCCGAGACAGGCAAAATGATTTTGGTGGGTCATTGGGTGGGCCTGTGCGGATTCCGTATCTCTACAATGGCCATGATAAAACCTTCTTCTTTTTCTCGTGGGAGCAATATCGCAACAAGCTCGGAACGACGAACGTTACGACCGTGCCTACGGACGCCGAACGTACCGGAGATTTTTCCGCGCTACTCGGACCCGATACGGGTGTTGCGAACCCGTGCACTCCGGGACAAAACATCCTGCTGGGTCAGATATTTGATCCTTCGACGACGCAAGTTGTCGGTGGACAAACCTGTCGATTGCCCTTTACTAACAATCAGATTACCAACATCAGTGGCGTAGCACAGAATGTGCTGCAATATATTCCCTCTCCCAATGCGCCTGGCGAAAAAGGCGGTCTGCAGAACAATTTTATTTTTAACTCGTCGAAACCGATTGTCGAAACCACCATGACATTTCGGATTGACGAAAGCGTAACCGACAAGAGCAAAATGTTTTTTTCCTACAGCAGCCGGGAACAGAACTCGCTGAACAACAATCCTTCCATACCAGGTCCTGCAGATGGGACATATAAAAATAGATATCTGACGCATTACGTGCGTTATGGCTGGGATTATATGGTCAGTCCGACGCTATTGAACCACTTTGTTGTGGGCTTGAACCGCCTCACCACGGCCAGCATCGGAGTCAGTGTCAACGGGACCGATTGGCCTACCAAGCTTGGCATCTCAAACGCTTTCGGGCAGGTGTTTCCGACGTTTCAATTCAGCGGCAGTCCTCTGGGAACTGGCTATCTCGGCGTGGGCGCCGGGAATGACGATTACCATTATCCTAATAGCCTAGTCATAGCAGACAGCATTTCGTGGACGAAGGGACGCCACTCGCTGCGCGTTGGCGGCGAGTGGCGAGCCTTTCAGTTCTCCGTTTTGGCAGGAGGGAACACATCGCCTAACTATACGTTTTCAAATAACCAGACGGCTTGGGCTCCAGCTCAAACCAGTACCTCGGGTGACCCGATTGCCAGCTTTTTGCTTGGGTTGCCACAGAGCGAGAACCTGACCATCAACTCACACTTCCCTCGATGGAACCAGCGCTACTATGCGCTTTACGTGCAGGACGACGTGAAGGTTCGCCCGAACTTCACGGCGAATATAGGGTTGCGTTGGGACATTGATACGCCTCGTCATGAAGCCACAGGCGCCCAGTCATATTTCTCACTTACCGCACCAAACCCCGGTACTCCTGGCCAACCGGGAGCCTTGGTCTTCGGAAGGAATGCCACGGGGGTGAAGACCTACCTAAAAGACATCGGTCCACGCATTGGTTTTGCATGGTCGCCCGACTTCGTCCCGAATACAGTAGTTCGCGCTGCCTACAGCATCTATTATGCTCCTCTAAGTTACTCTGACTTCGGAGGGTCTTTGACGAGTGGGACGTCTGTAAACCCGAGCTTTACCAGTCCCGACAACTTCACGCCGGTACAGTCGTTGGATGCTGGTTTCCCCGCATACACGCCTCCGTCAAATGCGTCGGATCCGACACTGCAGAACTTTACGACTAATTCAATCAATACTTTATTGCCTTCCTATGGGCGTCCGGGCATGGTGCAGAACTGGGATGTCGAGATTCAGCACCAACTCAAGCAGGACCTCATCTTGAGCATAGGATACGTAGGACAGCATGCTACTCGCTTGAACTCGAGCTTGGCGCAAGTCAACACGATCAATCCCAAATACAATTATTTGGGCGCGGCGCTAAATTTTCTGGTGGACGGATCCGACGGAAACAACGGGCCCGCGATTCTGAGTCAGCTTGGCATTAGCGTGCCTTCGTGGTTTGTGCCTGGGTGGGGCGCAACCAGCGGCAATGCCACAATTGGAAATCTCTTGCGTCCTTTTCCGCAGGTGGGTCAGATCAGCACCAATTGCTGCCTCGAAAACCTTGGCCAGTCCACCTACAATGCGCTGCAAGCAAAGTTGGAGCGCCGCTTCAGAAATGGCCTGAACCTGCTCGCATCGTACACATACTCGAAAACGCTGACCGATGCCGATGGCAGCTACCCGTTCTTCTCGAATCTGACCTCGAACGTTTTTGGATCGCAGAATCCGTTCAATCTGAGAGCGGAGAAGGCGGTCAGCTATCAGGATGTTCCGCACACCCTCGTACTCAGCTACGTTTACGAGTTGCCGGTTGGCCCTGGGAAAAAATATTTGTCGCATGGAGTGGCCAGCAAGGTGCTTGGTGGCTGGCAGATTTCAGGCGTACAACGCTACCAGAGCGGTTCGCCCGTACTCATCAACGAATTTGCTAACGGCCTGCCTGGTGCCAGTGGTGGGCAATATTCAGGTTCCAATTACAGATACAGTTTGCTTCCGGGGCAGAGTTTGTTTGTTCCCCACCCGGCGCACTGGACACCGGCTTTGAATAGCAATTGGAATAGCGGGTGTACCGGAGGCGCAGGACCTGGAACTTTTGCGCAAGCAACCACTTCGACTGGGAGCAGCAATCCGGTCATGAATTGTGCTGGATTCCTGGATCCTAGCTCGGCTTCGCTAGCGGCCGGCGGTGGCTATGTATACGGCAACCTACCGCAGATAATATCCTCGTGGCGAAGTCCGGCCTACATCAACGAGGATTTCTCAATCATCAAACGAACGAATATCAGCGAATCACACTCGATCCTGTTCAAACTGGATATTCCGAATGCTTTCAACCGGCACGTCTTTGGTCAGGTGGACGGTAACATTTTTGACCCCCACTTCGGCGTTCCTGGGTATGGCAATTTTGCTGGCACTCCCGCCGTGGTAAATGCTGCGAGGCAAATCCAGGCGACGTTGCGCTACGAGTTCTGAGTCTCGTCACACTGGAGAGATCGTTAAACCTGAGTCCTCTTGCTTTCCAGGCAGGAGGACTTTTTCTTTGTGTCCCAACCGCAGTTTTGCGAGGTATAGAATTTGGTAGTGCTTAGGATGAAGATTTTCTCTCACACCAGCGACGAATCGGGGACCAACCCCACTTTTCCCTGTCCGTCGTATGCTCGGACATTCTTAATCGGGGTGCTTCTCGCTTCCTGCGGTTTTCTTCACGCGCAGAGTCCAGCCGCTGCAGCAACGTTCAATCAAGCGACGCAGGCCATGCGACAGGGAAATCTCGAAGATGCGGCTGCTGGGTTTGCCGCCTGCATCAAGCAGGATCCGACCTTCGCCGAAGCAGAATTTAATCTCGGGCTAGTGCGTGAGGAACAAGGCAAGCAAGAGGAAGCGATTGCTGCCTTTCAACGAGCGCTCGCCCTCAAGCCTCGTCTCCATGGCGCTAATTTGTTCCTGGGTATTGCCGAGTTCCGGTTGAATCACTTGGATAAGGCTGAGGCAGCGATCGCGAAGGAAAGCGTGAACTATCCCAAGGACTCTGCGGCTTGGATGTGGCTCGGTGTTGTTCGCCTGGCGCAGGACCGCCCCGACGAGGCGGCAGAGGCTCTCGATAAGGCGGCCAAACTAAAACCGGATGATCAGGACATTTTGTACCATCGCGGGCGGGCACACCTTCTGGTGTCGAAGAACAGCTATGCGCAGATGTTCAAGTTAGATTCCAACTCCTGGTTGGTGCATCGCGTGATGGCCCAGGCCAACTCGGAAGCCGAGCGCCACACGGATGCGATCGCCGAATTTCAGGCGGCGATCAACCTTGCCCCAACGCAGCCTGGTCTTCACGAAGAACTCGGGTCGGAATACCGCGCAGTAAACAAGATCGCGGAGGCCGAAGCAGCGTTCCGGCAGGAGTTGGAAATCGATCCCCACAATGTTCTCGCAACCTACAAACTGGGTGCGATTGAAGTTGAGAAAGGGGATGGAGCCAAAGGCAAAGAATTGATCGAGGCAGCGCTACGGGAGAAGTCCGGACTGGTTCATCTGGACTACAATCTGGGTCGCGCCGAGATGCTGCTGGGAAATGACGAAGCCGCGGCAGGCCATTTCGAGCGAGTGGTCAAGACCGACACAGATCCAGAGATCATTGAACAAACATGGTACCAGCTAGGAACAGCGTACCGGCGCCTCCACCGGATGGATGAGGCTAAAAATGCGATGACAACGTACCAACAACTCAAGGATGAAACAGAAAAGAAGTCGCGGGAGTCACTCCAACGCTACCAGGCAGACCATCCGAATCTGTCGGAGGAGTCGCCTACAACCAAAGACCCGCAGTAGAAATTCTGTCGGAAAATTAGTGCTTTGAAGGAGAAGAACCGGCAGCGCGAGCCTGCAACTCAGCGGTGCGGTCGAACTCCGCCTTCGCGCGGTCGGTTTCCCGAATCTGTTTGTAAAGTTTACCCAATAGATAATGAGCCGCTGCGTTGTCGGGTTCGAGGGAGGTTGCTTTCTCCAGTTCCCGTTGTGCTGCCTCCAATTTTCCGGCGCGCAGGTAAACCGTTCCCAACTTGAGCCGGCAGAATCCGTCGTTTGGCGCTAAGGCCACCGATTTTTCGAGAGCAGAAATGGCCTCTTCAGTGCGGCCCTGTTCCAACAGGAGGCTTCCAAGGTTTACGTAGGGCTGCTCGCTGGGATGAGGACTTCGCTGGTCCCAGTCGATCGCTTTTGTGTAGGAGTCGATGGCAGCGTCAGGCTGAGCAGATGACTCGAAAATTAGCCCGAGGTTATTTTCGGCCTTGACGTCGTGCGGATCCAAATCGAGCACTCTCTGAAATGCTCTTCGAGCCTCCAGCAGGCGCGCATTCGTATAGTAGGCGCGGCCGAGGTAGTACCACGCGTCCTTGTTCTTGGGATCGAACTCTACAGCCTTTTCCAGCCATTTGATCGCATCGGGATAATCATCCAGCAGGACGTAGTCCAGGCCGACGATTTTAAGATCATCGCCGGTTGGTTGTGTGATCGCCGCAGCCTGCGTGTATGCAGTCAGCGATTCGGCTGGCCGGTTCTGACGATGCAGAACAAAGGCGAGAAGATATGCGGCGTCGGCCGAATTCGTGTGCGATGCCATGTAGATACGAAGCGCCTTTTCGGCCGCCGCAAAATCTTCAAGATTAACGAGACATTTGGCCTCATAGAGCAGCGCGTCGGTCGTGCCGGGAGACGACGATTCTGCTTCAGCAAATATCTTTGCCGCCGAAGAGTAGTTTCCGGCACGGAACTCGGTCACGCCACGCTCGAAGTCGCTGGTTTGCGCGGAGGCCCAAGAAATGCATAAAAACCCGGTAACAATTAAGCCCACGAGAACGCGCGCGGATCCCCAATACATATTCATGGTTTTGTTGCCGGTGTGGAGCTGACGGGTTCCTCGATCTGAAGGATCTGATCGGCGGAAACGTTTTTCAGTGTCTGCCGGATTCCACTGGGCCAACGAATCTCGAGTTTCTGCGCGACGTTGTCTTTCCCGAGTCCGAAGTGAACGCGCTTATCGCTCGCGGAAAGATAGCTGCCTGCAGTTGAAACGGTGGCGGATTGCAATCCGCTTGCGGTCGCAACCGTGACCTCAGCGCCAATTGCATCGCGATTGCTTTTGTGTCCCACAAGCTTCAAGAGGACCCAGTGATTCTGCGTCTGGGTTTCGTTGTGGAGGATGTGAATGGGGCCGTCATTCGTGGTCACAACAGCATCGAGACGACCGTCGTTGTCGAGATCTCCAATGGCGAGTCCGCGTGAGACCCATGCTTGGCGGAAGACTTCACCCGATTGTGCGGAAATGTCCACAAATCCATGGCCGGTGTTTCGAGCTAGCAGCAGCGGCTCGCGATACTTCAGATTCGGAGAGGTCAACTCGATCGTATCCATATCGTGACCTTGAGCGATCAGGAGGTCCTTCCAGCCGTCGTTGTCGTAGTCGAAGAAGCGAACGCCCCATCCTGAGTGGGACAGCGTCATCTGGCCGATTCCGGCGGCGCTGCTCGCGTAATTGAAGGAGCCATCGCCGTTGTTCTGGTAAAGAGCATAACGCTGATTGGCAAGGTCGGTCACAACCAGATCGGGCCAGCCGTCGTTGTTGTAGTCGGCGAAGTCGACACCCATGCCCGCGTAGGTTCGGCCGTCAATGTCGACTGCAACTTCAGAGACCAAGCCCAGTTCTTCGAACGCGCCGTTTCCCTTGTTGTGATAGAGGAACTCGACCATCGAGTCATTCGCAACGAAAAGATCGACGTGGCCATCGCGATCGTAGTCGGAGATGGCGATGCCAAGTCCTTTCCCAGGTTTCGAAAGACCCAGCTTCTCCGCAACTTCCGTGAAGGTGCCATCGTGGTTGTTGTGATAGACCAGCGGGGAGATGGGCTTGAAATGATCCGGGTGGCAGTAGGCTCGAAATCCTTCTTTGTGCTCGCCGCACCAGAAGTCATCAAAGTCCCAATCAAGATAGCGAAGAACAATCAGATCGAGGAATCCATCGTTGTCCAAATCGACCCACGCGGCGCTGGTCGACCAGCCGCTCCCACCAACGACGGCCTTCTGCGTTACATCGGTGAACGTGCCGTTGCCATTGTTGTGATAGAGCTTGTTGCCTCCGTAAGAGGTGACATAGAGGTCCTCGAATCCGTCGTTGTCGTAGTCGGCGACGGCCACGCCCATGCCGTAGCCAGTTCCCTGAAGACCGGCTTTTTCCGTGACGTCTTCGAATGTCCCATCTTTGTTTTGGTGATAGAGGCGATTCCAGTACTGCGAATTCGTCTTTTGAGGATTTGATCCTTTAGCGGAGGGATCGGCCAGGGGAGCGCCATTTACGAGATAAATGTCCAGCAGTCCGTCATTGTCGTAGTCAAAGAGACCGACTCCAGGCCCCATTGTTTCGAGAAGATATTTCCTTGAAGTGTGCGAGGCGCGATACTGAAAATTGATGCCGAGGTGCCGCGTGACATCAACGAATGTTCCGGGGGGCCCCTGGGACGTCACGACTGGAGTGGAGGCTTTCTGTCCTATCGCTTGTAATGTGAAAAGAAAGAGCAAGCAGCCGGCCGACAATCTCCGCAGCGCGAGTTGCAGATGCGGCTTCACGGCGTGACGATTCCTTTGCCCTCAACAACGGTAAAGATCTGGTCGACAGCCGGAATTCGAATCTCTTCCTTCGCGCCGCTTGGCCAATGTATTTCCACTTTGTCCACTTTGGTGGAGGTCCCGAGTCCGAAGTGTAGCCGTTGATCCGAACTGGACGCATAGCTGGCGCCGCTGAAGACATCATCTCGCTGGCGAGCCCCGCCCGCAGTTACAAATACCTTTGCTCCGATCGCATCGCGCGGGCTCTTCGATCCTCCAACCAATTTCAACGTTAGCCAATGATTCGAATTCTTGATCACATTGCGTAGAAGCACGGGGGCGGAATCCATGACGTTGAGAACAACGTCAATGTGCCCATCGTTGAACAGGTCGCCGAACGCGGCCCCCCGAGCTGAGATCACATCAGCCAACCCGCTGCTCGTGGCCGCCGGAACCTCGTCGAAACGCGATCCATTCAGATTGCGAAACAACAGCGGACGCTGAGCCCATGTGGTGCCCCAATCCTGTTTGTCAACTCCCGGATAAACGTGGCCATTGGCGACGAAGATATCCAGAAATCCGTCATTGTCATAGTCCAGGAAGCCCGTGCCCCATCCGAGGAAGGGAATCGTGACATTGCCGATTCCGGCGGCAAAGCTCACATCAGAAAAACTGGCTTCTCCTTCGTTGCGAAAGAGCGTGTTGTAGTCGTCTGAAAAGTTCGTGACGTAGAAATCAATTTTGCCGTCGCGGTTGTAGTCACCGACACCGATTCCCATGGAAGCTTGTTCGCGCCCCTCGTCGTTTAGCGCAAACCCAGAAAGATAACTGATGTCTTCGAAAGTGCCATCGTGCTTGTTCCGGTAGAGATAACGCGGTACGGAATCATTAGCTACCAGCAAATCAACCCAACCGTCATTATCAACATCCACAAACACAGACGACAGTCCGTAATATCCGCGGGGGTCGGAAACGCCGGCCTTCACGCTGACGTCGGTAAACGTGCCGTTCCCATTGTTGTGGAATAAATGATCGCTCTCGCCCGGCAACCCGCGTGGACCGCACATCACTTCAATTCCCCGAAACTGGCAATAGCCTAGAGGAATACCGCCTTTGCCGGGGATCGGGGGATTGTCCGGACCGAACTTGACGTAACCGGGTACGAACAAGTCGAGTAACCCATCATGGTCATAGTCACCCCATGTCGGCCCTGTAGACCATGCGCCCAGACTGACCCCGGCTTTATCGGCGACGTCGGTAAAAGTTCCATCGTGATTGTTGTGGTAGAGGCGGTTTTTGCCGAAATTAGAAACGTAAATATCGGGCCAGCCGTCGTTGTCGTAGTCCCCAACCGCGACGCCAAAACCCCATCGTTCATTCGCGATGCCGGCTTTGTCGGTCACGTCGGTAAACGTGCCATCGTGATTGTTGTGCAGCAGCATGGCGCGCGGAGGCGTTTCCTTTCCCTTCAATGCTGGAAACGTCGAGCCGTTCAGTAGATAAATGTCGAGCCAGCCGTCGTTATCGTAGTCGAGCAGAGCGACGCCAGAACCGGGTGTCTCGAGGATCGTGCTTTTCTCGGGAGTTCCCGACTTGTACCGAAATTTGTCCAGGCCAGCCGCATGCGTGATGTCAGCGAAGATCACGGGCGCTCCATCGACAAAACCGCCGGCCGTGATGGGGCGCGACAGGGCATCCTTGACTGGCGCGTGCGCGACGCCTGTGCTCATGCCACTCTGCTGTGCTTGTGGTTGAGTTCCCTGGAGCGGGCTCTGCGTCCATCCCACTTTTGGAGACAGCAGACAACAGACCGTTAAAAGTGTGGCGAACAAGTTATACGGCAACAGACGGCAGGCAAATTGGCGGGGAATCAAGGGCGGCATTCGGCTCCGACGGGCCGTCTATCGCAGAATTCTCTCACACTGGGCTCATTTGGTCCAAGTGCGGTAAGTTCGAAAAACGATTCGCTTGCGATCCCAAGAACTTGTTACGAGTTCCTGACTTCGCGGTCGGAGGCCGCCATTTTTCGCGGTGTGACGTTTTGGTTCAGCCGGAAGAAGTTATTTGGGTCATAGTGCGACTTTACCTCGACCATTCGGTCCCATCTCTCGTGATAGGCCTCTGGCACGCGATCTTGTTCATCGCCGCTCATGAAATTTACATAAACACCTGGCTTCATGGCAGGGCGCAGGTTGTTGAAGAGACCGCGGATCCAGGAAATGTTGCCCGCGTCGGCGGACGGATCCGACCAGTTCGCCAGCAAATTCATGATAAAAGGAGCACTGCGGTCGCCGAAGGCGGTCTCGTGCGCAGCTATCCGTGCCGCTGCACCACCGAGATAGGCAAGTTCAATCTGGGTCTCCGATGAGGGAATCGTGGCGGCGGCCTCGATCATGCGATCAATCGTGCCGTCGTTTAAGTCAGTGAAGTAACCAGACTTTGTGTAATAGCGCCGGCCATGCGGGAAATCGGAATCCGCCATCGTTTGTAGATCCAGGAACGAGACAATCTTGCTGCTCACCGAGTCTGGCGTGCACATGGAAAGGGCGCGCTCCAGGTATGGACGTCCGGCTTCAGGGTCACCGGTCCAAACCAAAGAACTGCCAGCGGCCGGTCGTCCCCGCAGGTCGATGGGCACTTTCTCTTTGTGGGGAGCAAGGCGTAGGTCAATGTTCCACTTCAAGTCGAAAGGTGCTTCGGCCATGAAGCCTTTCCAGTACTCAAGGAGCCGGCGAATGTCTGCTTCGCGAGTTAGACCTTCAGCGAGCACTACAGAAGCCAGGGGATGGAGTTTCACTTCAAATTCCGTTACCACTCCAAAATTGCCGCCGCCTCCACGCAAGGCCCAAAACAAATCAGCATTCTCCTTTGAGTTGGTGCGGACGATGGAGCCATCAGCCGCGATGAGACTGAAACCCTCGACGTTATCGCATGACAATCCGAATCGCCGCGTCAGCCATCCAGTACCACCGCCTAGGATGAGTCCGGAAGCGCCGGTATGAGAGACGACGCCGCCGGGAAAGACGAGTCCGGCCTTTTGGGTTGCAGTATCGATCGATCCCAATAGACAACCGCCGGCGACCCTTGCCCGGCGGGCGTCGGCGTCGACAGTGACCTGGCGCATTCGTGATAGGTCGATCACGAGGCCGCCGTCGCAGCTGCTGAAACCTGCAAGGCTGTGGCCACCGCAACGCACGGCGGTCAGGACCCCGATTTCAAAGCCGGATCGGACAGCGACTTGTACATCGTTCACATCGGCGCAGCGTGCAATCAGCCCGGGAGTGCGAGCTACCATGCCATTCCAAATTACACGCGCATCTTCATATTCGCGGTCGCCGGGGCGCAGTAAGTCACCTTTGAATCGTCGGCGGAGCGAAGCGTAGACCTCTTCGATGGCTTCGGACATCTCGCACTCTCCTCAAAGAGTCTGGTGGCGCCGTGCTCGAAGATACAAAATCGAAATCAATACTAAGAAAACTGAAAACGCGGGAACCGACCATTGCAGTCCGTCCACAAAGAATGTCGTACACGCGATGGCAAGTATCAACAGAATGCCGACTGCGGTGAATAACGGATGGGCCCACAGGCGCATGGGTAAACTCGACAAGCGCTCGCGACTGATGGCTTGCCGAAACCGGAGATGCGTGCTGAGAATGACCAGCCATACGAAAAGCATTCCAGCAACTGCCGTCCCGTAGAGCGTGAGGAATGCGTTCTTCGGGGCAATGATCGCAAGCAGGATGGCCGCTATAATCCCCGCGGTTGAAGCCACGAGCGCGCGATGCGGTACGCCATTGCCGCTCACTTTACCCATCCATTCTGGGGCATAGCCGCCGCGGCCCAGAGAGTAGAGCATGCGAGTGGAAAGATAAAGATTCGTATTAACGCTCGAGAGCGCTGCCGTGAGCACAACAAAATTCATGATCGCAGCGGCGAAGGGAATGTGCGCTGCAGCGAACGCGGTCACAAAAGGACTGCCGGAGAGCGTGGACGAACTGCTGGTCTGGTTCCATGGAACCATCGTCACCATAATCGCAATCGCCAACACGTAGAACAGAATGAGCCGCCAAACAATGTTTCGCATGGCGTGAGGGATTGTCTTCTCCGGATGCTCGGCTTCTCCCGCGGTGACCGCGATGATTTCCACTCCCATGTAACTAGTGACCGTGATGGTGAGCGAGAGCCAGACTCCCTTCCAACCGGCGGGGAAGAATCCGCCGTGCTGGGTTAAATTGGATAAGCCAAGCGCAGTGCGGGAACCGATCCCAACGATCAAGGACAGTCCCACAATGATGAATGCAATGATGGCAGCGACTTTGATCATCGCGAACCAATATTCAAACTCGCCCAGCCGGTTGACCTGCATGGAATTAAGGGCCACCAGTGCGGCCGAGACCAACACTACCCAAATCCACTGCGGTACATTCGGCAACCAAAAAGAAATGTAGATAGCAGCGGCAGTGACTTCAGCGCCGATGGCGATGATCTGCGCGACTCCGTAGGTGGCCCGAACGGAAAAGCCTGCCCAAGGGTTAAGGTACTTCTCCGCATACACACCGAAGGCCCCGGCGACGGGATGGACCACGGCCATTTCAGCAAGCGCGTACGACATGATCAGGGCAATGCCTGCTCCGAGCAGATAAGACAGAATCACGGCAGGTCCAGCGAGGCGGATCGTAACGCTGCTCCCGAGGAACAAGCCGACACCGATAGCGCCGCCGATCGCCATCATGGTGAGTTGCCTTTGGCCCAGGCGGCGATGAAGCCCTTCCACTTCCGGCTTCGCGTCGGCGGGCGCGGCGCTGACCGCTGGCTGATTAGTCATGGCTGCCAACGCTGGCAGGGTCAAAAACCATGAGGCTGAGATTCTTCTTGAGGACTTCCACTACTGCCTTCACGTCTTCCGCCGTATTGTAGACGTGAAAAGCTATGCGCAGGCCGTCGTGGCGGTTCGACGCGACGATTCCATTTTCGGCGAGCTTCTGGACCAATAGAGTTGCATCTTTGCATTGCAACACGACCAGCGGACCTGCGCTATCGGCGGGGGTTTTGGAGCGGATGCCCAAGTCGAGGGCATAACTCAACAGCATCTGCGTAAGCTTTTTGATGTGCGCTGCGACATCCTCCATGCCGAGTTCTCGCAGCAGTTCAAATCCTGGAACGGCCCCATAGACGTTGGGGATAGCCGGTGTGCCTGATTCGAATCTGCGAGCGGTAGGAGATAGATCGATTGTCTGCGGGTCGTATGCGAACGGATTAGCCTGCGCAAACCATCCGGTCAGCGTGGGAACGAGCGATGAGATGAGTTCTTTTCGAACATACATGAAAGCGAGACCGGGAGGACCGAGCAGGTACTTGAGAGTCCCGGTTACGTAAAAATCGAGAGCCATGGCCTTCACGTCAACCGGACGAGTTCCGCAATCCTGATAGTCGTCGAGCATAACGAGAGCGCCGGAACTGTGGGCAATTTTCGTTACGTCCTTAACCTGCGACCGAAAACCATTTTTGAAGCAGACATGAGTGAGCGGCACGATGAGCGTATGGCGATCTACCATCTTTTCGTAGTTGATCGCTGGAATGCTGTCGCCGTCCGCCGGCACAAATTGCACATCGGCGCCTCGACCGCGTTGCGCGAGCCAGACATGCCCCATGGTCGGAAATTCGAACTCGCCCAGCACGACGTTCTTCCGTTCTCGAAAATCGAGCGCGCTCGCGATGCTGTTGACGGCCGCCGAGACGCTGGTCACGATAGCAACTTCATCTGGGCTGGCGTTGATGAAGTCTGCAAATGCGGTGCGCGCCTCCTCGTAGCGATTTACCCACAACTCCCACGGAGAGCCTTGTTCATGCCAACTGGCGATGAAATCTTCGACGCCGGCCTGCACTGCATCGGATAGCGCACCCTGAGAGCAACTGTTGAGATAGATCTTGCGCTGGAAGATGCTGAAGCGCGAACGAACGCCCAGGATCTGGTTGTCGGTCAGCATGAGGCTTTCGTCTCGGCTAGCGCGATTCCAAAGCTGTGCACTTCTTCAAGCGTGTTGTAGTGGACGAGTGACGCCCGGACGGCGCCACTCTCTGTGGTGAGTCCCAATCGTTTCATCAATCGCGGCGCATACATGTGGCCATCGCGCACACCGATATTTCTCTTTGCGAGTTCCTCGGTGACTCTTGCCGGAGATACATTCGGCAAATTGAAACTGAGCGTAGGCACTCGTTCGCGGAGTCGCGTGCTGTCTGACACGCCGTAGACAATCGCGCCACACTCGTCGAGCACGCGAAGCATTTCGACTGACAGAGATTCTTCGTAGTTCCGGATCGCCTCGAACGCGCGTTGGAGTGCCGCGCGCCTCGATGTGTCAACTCCACCGTCGCCGCCCAAGCTTCGTCCTAAGAACTCCAGGTAGCGAATAGCGGCATCCATCCCGGCGACATTTTCATAAATAAAAGTTCCGGCTTCAATTTTCCCAGGCGGCTCGTCGGGGATGAAATCTTCCCGGAACGTGGGAAGTTTATCGAGAAGTTCGCGGCGTCCCCAAAGAAATCCCATGTGTGGCGAAAAGATCTTGTAACCCGAACACACCAGGTAATCGCAATCAAAAGCTTGCACATCGATGAGCCCGTGAGGGCCGTAGTGCACGGAATCGAGAAAAATTTCTGCCCCGGCGGCGTGCGCCACCTTCGCTGCGGCAGCGACATCCACGATTGAGCCGATCGCATTCGAAGTGAGAGTGCATGCCACGAGGCGCGTCGTCGCGCCGACCAATGGGACAAGGTCGGCAACGTGCAGATTGCCATCGTCCCGCATCTTCCACCAACGAATGTGAGCCCCGTTGCGTTCGAGCGCCATCCAAGTCGCGACGTTCGCCTCGTGGTCCATGTCGGTGACGACAATCTCGTTGCGCTTGTCGAGCGTTTGTCCGATAGCCAGACTCACCAGGCGAATGAACGACGTGGCGTTCATGCCGAAAGCGATTTCGCTTTGATCGCGCGCACTTACCAAATCAGCGACACTCTGTCGAGCGCGTGAAATCGTGGCATCCACTTCGACACTTTTCGCGTAGCGTCCGCCGCGCTGCACATTGCACTCGAGAAGATGATGATTCACGGCGTCGAGCACAATCTGCGGAATCTGTGCACCCGCCGCGTTGTCAAAAAAGATGAAACCTGGAGTTCGAGTCAGGGCAGGGAAACTGGCGCGAACAGTTTCGATCGAAAAGTGGGTATTTGATCCCGGTGGGACTTCGGGGTTGAGAACACCTTGGGACCTGGTCTGCAATCCTTGCTCCTGATTACACCGTGAAAACTGGCAGGGGAACGAGTAGGGTCAAGCTATACCGCACTGCAAACGCCCGTCAAGTGGGCATTTGCGCCCTGCCACGCAGGTGTGTTCGCTTCTCGTCTAGAGCGAAGGTTATAATCTCACGCGGCCATCGTGGAGCTTCGGATGGCTCGGTTCCGCGTTGCTCGATCCCGAAAGAAACTGATGCCCGTTTCTCTAACCAGTTCCCGGCTTATCTTCGATGCTTTGAAAGAGTGCGACATCCGCCTGGTTTCAGCCCTGCCGGAAACCTGGTTGGTCCACTTGATCCGAATGGCAGACGAGGATCCGGAGATGATCCTGGTGCGACTGGCAAAGGAGGAGGAAGGGGTCGGCGTCTCAGCCGGAGCGCACTTTGCCGGGGTCAAATCGGCGATGCTCATGCAGAATCACGGATTCCTCGCATCCATCAATGGCATCGTCTCGTTCGCACATCTTTACAAGATTCCGTTGTTGATGCTGATCAGCTACCGCGGTTCGCTGGGAGAGCGCGATCCTTGGCAAACGCAAGGCGGCAATGTCACCGAGTCGGTCTTGCGTGCGTTGCGCATCCCTTATTGTTTCCTTGACGCATCCGAGACAGTCAAGAAGCGCGTTCGGCAGGCGCAGACCCTCGCCGAAAGCAGCTTGCAGCCGGTCGCACTTTTGTTGACGCGTGACCTGATGTGGGAGGAGTGATGCTGCGCATTGATTGCCTACGATCGGTTTATCCGGATCTCGACAACTGCCTGGTCGTCACGATCATGGGCGCCGTTGCGGCTGAGTTGCACTCGCTGGGGCATCGTCCGAATTTCTTCTACCTGCAACACGCCATGGGCCTGGCTTCTTCCACGGGGTTGGGCCTGGCTTTATGCCTCCCCGAGCAAAAAGTGATCGTATTCGATGGCGACGGTTCTCTATTGATGAACCTCGGCGGTCTCAGCACGATGGCGCGCTACCGTCCCAAGAATCTCGTGCATGTAGTTTTCGACAACGAAAGCCTTCTCTCGGTCGGGGGTTTTCCGACGGCAACCAGCACGGGTACGGACCTAGAAGGGATCGCGCGTGCTTCCGGAATTCCCCGCGTCGCGACCGTACGCAGCATTGAGACCTTCAAAGATGCAGTAAGGGACGCAGTGCACGGAAGTGAATTGTCAACCATCATTGCCAAGGTTGAAGCCAAGGGGCCCAGTGGTTATGTCACCGATCTCTCGCTGTTGGAGAATCGGTTTCAATTCCGCCGGCACATTCAATCGCTCAAGCGCAGCTAGAACGATCGGGCGGATCCGCTCGGATACGCTAAGTTAGGAAATCCAAAATCTGTGAGGTTGGAAAAATGTCTCACGTGTTGACCGAACTGCTCCAGGAATTGGCTGCGGGCCGTTTGCGGGTCGTTGATCTCACACAGACTCTAAGTCCGCAAACGCCACTTTTGCCACTGCCGGCGCAGTGGAACAACACGCCTGCGTTCAAGATATGGGAGTTGTCGCGGTATGATGAGCGCGGTCCAGCGTGGTACTGGAATGCATTCGAGACCGGCGAGCACACGGGCACACATTTCGACGCACCAGTCCACTGGGTTTCTGGAAAAGACCTTCCCGATAATACGGTTGACAGCATCCCGCCGAAGAAATTTGTCGGTCCTGCCTGCGTAATCGACGTCAGTATTGAAGTCGGGCGAAACCCGGATCATCTGCTTACGCTGGAGGGCGTTCGCGGATGGGAAGAACGGCACGGACGTATTCCGGCGGGCGCGTGGGTTCTGCTGCGGACGGACTGGTCGAAGCGAACTGATCCCAAGGACTACATCAACCTGAAAGAGAACGGACCTCACACGCCCGGATTGGCCAAGGAAACTTCCACGTTCCTCGCCAAGGACCGTGACGTGCTCGGTCTCGGCGTAGAAACGGTGGGGACCGATGCTGGACAAGCCGCTACTTTTGATCCACCGTTTCCGAACCACTATCTGATGCACGGCAGCGGCAAGTTTGGGTTGGCTGGACTGTCGAATTTGGATCAGCTTCCGCCTACGGGCGCCATCGTCGTTGCCGCACCACTCAAAATTGCCGGCGGATCCGGCAGCCCACTGCGGGTTATCGCCATCACACCCTGAGCAGTCCGCGAGCACACGGGTTATCCGTCGGCTCCCGATCTGTTGGAGCCGAAAGCGCCGCCTGAGTACAGACTACGCAGCCTCCGCCTGGCCTGAATTTGTTTGGCGCTCCAGCAGCAAACGCGCCGATCTCAATGCGTCGATACCATCTGCACTGTGCGCAGAGTACGCGATGTAACCGTCGGGGCGAACCAGAGTCACTCCATCGCTTTGCGCGAATCGCAAATCGACGGTGTCGCCAAAGGAGTTTGCGAGTTGCTCCGCAGCTTCCTTTGTGGATGTCTTCGATTCCTTTCCTAATTCGAGCAGGAAGCGGCTCCGAATGCCGTTGCCGCCGCGAATGGAATCGTCGAAATAACGCTTTCCAGGTCCCTCAACGATCGGACTTCCCCGATAGGCAACGCCGAGTTCAGAGAGCCTGTGCACAAATGCGTGTTGAAAAGGGGCCAAGCGCGAGACCATGGGTATAACGACGTCGCGCAGAGCTTGAGCAAATTTATTCGGAGTTCCCAGTGCCTTCGTAAGGAAATCGGTGGTTTCGATAACACCCTTGATGATCGGAATCCGTTCGGCGCCGTAGGAGTCTAGCAACGACTCATTGCCCCGGCCGCGCAGGAAGAGGTCAATTTTCCAGACAAGGTTCCAGACATCCTGCAATCCGGTATTCATCCCCTGTCCACCGAATGGACTGTGAATGTGAGCAGCATCGCCAGCGATGAACATTCGGCCTACCCGCATTTCCGCTACGTGCCGGTGGTGGATGCGAAAATAAGTGCTCCAGTGCAGTGCGTTTGCCTCGATCCCACTCGGTGCGCGTTCAGCCAATATCTTCTGAACGAGGTCAAGAGAGGGTGCGTCGCTTTCCTCGTTGGCGACTGTGGCTATGATGCGACGGCGAGTGGAACTCATGGGGAAGATTGCAACCGGGCCAGATTCGCTAGGGCACAGCTGAAGTTCGTCACCGGGAAGGGCTTCGTTTGTTTCGACATCCGCGAGCACGAACACGTCGTTGTACGCGGCTCCCTCAAATGCCAGGTTTAACGTATGCCGGACGGCGCTATGTGCGCCATCGCAACCGACGACGAACGCCGCGGTAACGTTCTGCCGCTGACCATTCTGGTTCAGCGTGCCCCTGACATGGCCGTCGCCCTGGATTGCGGAAACGAACGACGTTTCATACTCGATGGTCCCGCCTTTACGTTGCAGTTGCTCCACGAGCAGTTTCTCGGTCACATCCTGGGGAACCATGGCGACAAATGAATACGGACTGTCGCCGGGAGCAAATTTCATCCGCGCCAGCGTGCGTTCATGGCTCGCGACCGCGACTGATGTGACGCGGTTTGCTTTTTCGAGAAATGGTTCAACAACACCTGCCATATCAAAGATCTCGAGGGTGCGAGGAAAGATTGCAAGCGCTTTAGAGTGTTCTGATTGTGACGAGCGCTCCTCGATCAGTCGCCATCTCAGGTTCCGTCGAGCGCATTCATTCGCGAGGAATAGACCAACTGGTCCAGCGCCCACGATTAAGACGTCAGTATCAGTCATGTTATTCGGCATAATTTCCTCCTCTCGACACAACCCATTTCGGGCCACTACGTAATCGTAATTTGACGGCTCTGCACATTTGTTTGGATCGAATTTCTTGCCGCTCCGATTCACAAACCTGGTTCCTTTACAACGCTGTGCCCAGACTAGCGGCTCAGGTGATTACTCTAGGCAAGAAGTTTTTGTCGGTAATCATATTTGTCTTCTGGTACCCTGCTAGACCATGCGAGTCCCTCAAAGCTGGCTGTTAATTGCCTTCTTGGTTGGTTCGGCTTTCGCCCAAAACTCCAAGCCCGTCGCCGACCGACTTGCCGCGCAGAACGCTCTTTTCGAAGAGCAGTACGAGAACGATCTGCGAAATTTTCCGGAGCGCGCTACTGCTTTCGGGGATTACCGCTACAACGACAAACTGGCGGACTATTCGCTCGATGGGATTGCGCAGCGCGAAAAAAGCAATGAGGCATCTCTGAAGCGGATTGAGGCCATTGCGACTACAGGCTTCTCCGATCAGGATCAGCTTTCGCACGATCTGATGGTGCGTGTGCTGCAGCAGCGCATCGCGGACTATAACCTCAAAGAGTTTGAGATGCCGATCAACCAGCAGAACGGCATTCATACGAGCCTGGCCGACCTGCCGCTGTCGGTCCCGTTCGACACTGTGAAGCAGTACGAGGACTACGTTGCGCGTCTCCACCAAATTCCACGCGTGCTGAATCAGACCACTGAGGTGCTTCGTGCGGGGATGAAAGACAAACTGATGCCTGTGCGCTTTCTACTGGAGAAGCTTCCGGTGCAGTGCCAGGGCATCATCGACTCGGACCCCTTTCTGCTGCCGACTAAGAAATTTCCGGCAAGCATTTCGCAGGACGACCAGAAACGGCTGACCCAGCAAATCACCGACACGATCAACACCGATGTGATTCCCGCCTACAAGACGTTCGCCGCATTTTTGCGTACCGAATACGCTCCCCAAGGCCGGACCACGCTTGCGATTACCTCGTTACCCGACGGCGAGAAGCGGTACCAGAACGATATCTATGCCCGGACCACAACTCGCATGACTGCAGACGAGATCCACCAACTCGGGCTGCGCGAAATCGAGCGCATCGAAGCCGAAATGATTGTGATTGCCAAGAAGGAAGGCTTTGCCGACCTCGCTGCTTTCCGAGCATCACTCAAAATCAATCCCAAATATATTCCGACCTCTGCGGACCAAATTCTCGACGACTTCCGGCACTACATCGCGCAGATGGAGCCGAAGCTTCCAGAATTGTTCACGCTGCTTCCCAAGTCTCCAGTGACGGTCGAGGCCATACCTGGATTTCAGGCTGCGGCGGCTACGCACTATGTAACCGGGACGCCCGATGGCAAGCGCCCCGGCCGCGTTGTGGTCGCCACTTCAAATTTCGCGGAGCGCTCGCTGGTTGACGATGAGGCGGTCGCTTACCACGAAGGTGTTCCCGGGCATCACATGCAGTTGTCGGTGCAGCAGAAGTTGACCGGGCTGCCCAAGTTCCGGCTTCACGGGCTGGGATTCAATGCGTATAGCGAGGGCTGGGCCCTGTACGCGGAGCAACTCGGAAAGGAAGTTGGGTTCTACCAGGATCCAGTCTCGGATTACGGGCGGTTGTCATCAGAATTATTCCGCGCCGTACGACTTGTAGTGGACACGGGAATCCACTCTAAAGGATGGACGCGCGATCAAGTAGTAGAGTTCTTCCGCAAGACCGGTGCAGTGGACGAACCGACGCTTCAATCGGAGACGGACCGCTACATTTCATGGCCGGCGCAGGCTCTGAGCTACAAACTCGGGCAGCTCAAGTTCCGTGAACTTCGCATTCGAGCACAAAAAGAATTGGGCGCCAAGTTCGACATTAAGACTTTTCACGACGAGATGCTCGACGGCGGAACACTTCCGCTCGATCTACTCGATGCCCGCACGAATAAATGGATCGCGGA
>Ga0070714_100000062_pt1 | contig 100209 bp, 86 predicted proteins | sample LARL83metaG_FD_65450 | JGI IMG/M metagenome (GOLD analysis project Ga0070714, IMG submission 65450) | Corn, switchgrass and miscanthus rhizosphere microbial communities from Kellogg Biological Station, Michigan, USA - LAR L8-3 metaG | ecosystem: Host-associated > Plants > Roots > Rhizosphere ... | reverse complement strand
CACCACGGTCGGCTATGGTGATGTTCGGCCGGTCAAAAGGAAATCGAGAATTGTTGCCATCATAATCGCCTTCCTGGGGCTAACGCTCAGCGGGATTGTCATTGCCGTCGCTGTGCAGGCTGCCACCCTTGCTCTGGGCACCATCCATCGTTGACCTGAATCCCTTTCCGCGGAAAACCATGTGCTAGCAGATTCTTGACCGTCACCAGAAATGCTGACCAGTTCATGATTGTCTCGTATATGTTGCACTGGCAAATGCCTCCTGTTGGCGGAACGAGGGGGCCGACCTGCACTAGCAGTTTTGTCAGTGGGCTCAAGGTTGTTAACCGTGATAATGAACGAATTGGGCGGGATTATCTGCTCAGATGTAGGGTTCCCAGGTGCTGCAATGCTGAAGCCAAATCGACCGGTCGATATTACCGCTCTCAGTTTGTTCTTCGCTTTTGGAGCCGTCATGTGTGCAGCAACGGCCGTAATGATTTATTGGTCCGGCGCGTTGCACTCAATCTGGAGACTGGTCCCTGCTATCGCCACGATGGGTACAGAAGCTGTGTCTTGGTTGGTCCTCGTTTCCCTTGCATGCTTTGTCGCTGCATTCGGCCTTTGGCGTTTTTCCAACTGGGGGTTTTTGGCGGCGTCTATGCTGCTCATGCTGGGCTTGATAGCTAATTTTTGGCGGGCGGTAGCTACAGCCGACTGGGGCCGTCTCTCGATCGTTGTAACCCTAGGCGTGCTGGTAGCGTTCTACCTGCGTAGCAGGGCATCTCTTTTCGCTCACCGGGGCCCGTGAAGCGCCCGAATGCCTCTTCTCAGTTTGTCCTGGATGCCTATGTAGCCCTGGTGGTCGAAGCTTAAGCTCAGATCAATCTTGGGAATTCCAGCATCCAGCCATGCTAAGAGGAGCAAGCATCCGACCGATCGGATGCGAGGACTTGGCGAATGGCTGTTGAAAACACTGCTTACAACGAGGCGCAGATAAATCTGGCGCTCGAAGGGTCTATCCGTGTTGGCTTGACGGCCCTGCTAGCCGCCGGGTGTCTGTTTATTCTGCTCCCGTTCGTCCCGCTGCTGACCTGGGGAATTATTATCGCGGTCGCTGCTTACCCAACTTTTGAGAGGCTGCGGAAATTAATGGGAGGACGCGGAGTTCTAGCCGCCGTCTTGTTCACCTTGGCCCTTCTGGCGGCCCTGATTCTTCCGGTCATTTTGCTTGCGGGCAGCCTGATCGAGGGTGTCCAATCGGTGGCCGCCCACCTAAAGTCGGGGGCGGCGATCGTCCCTCCTCCGCCTCCTACCATCACCAGTTGGCCGCTGATCGGCGCTCCGTTGAACAAATTGTGGCTTCTGGCTTCCAAAGACCTCGGCGCACTACTCAAAGAGTTCGCTCCTCAAATCAAGGCCGCACTCCCCGGGGTACTCTCGGCCACCGCCGGATTGGGCGCCACGGTGCTGCAATTGCTCCTTTCCATCGCAGTTTCCGGTTTGCTGCTTGCTAACGCGCGGACAGCCTACGAAGTGACCCGGTCCCTGGCTAACCACCTTTTCGGCGAGAAGGGTCCGGAGTTTCAGGAACTGGTCGGTTCGACGATCCGCGGTGTCACCTTCGGCATTATCGGCGTTGCGGTTATCCAGTCGGTGTTTGCCGCGGTCGGTTTTTTGGTAGTGGGACTGCCCGCGCTGGGTTTGTGGGCGGTTATCTTCCTGATCGGAGCCGTGCTTCAAGTCGGAGGGCTCGTACTGATTCCAGCGGTGATTTATGTGTTTGCAACCGCCGGTACTACCAAGGCGGTAATATTTCTCATTTGGTGCATCATCGTGGGCTTGATGGACAACCTCCTGAAGCCGATATTGCTTGGGCGTGGCGTCCCGGTTCCCATCGCTGTGGTGTTTCTGGGCGCGATTGGTGGGTTCGTGGCCATGGGTATTATCGGCTTGTTCGTCGGCGCGATCGTCTTGTCAGTGGCTTATAAGTTGTTCCTCGCCTGGATAGGGGGAACCGCCAATGTTAGTGAGAGCACTTGATTCAGGGATTTCCCACCAAGAACCCGTATTGTGTCAACGAGAAAGCAGGCTCGGTGCGATGGTTGAGATCACGATCGAGGCACCGTTCCGGTCTCCCTCTCTTTCAGCCTCTCCAGAATCATCGGGCCCAACTGGGAGACGCTGCCGGCGCCGAGGGTCAGGATCATGTCGCCGTCTTGCGCTACGGCTACCGCTGAATTCACCGCATCGGCGGTGGAGCTGACGTAGGTACCACTCTTCAGATTTTTCTCCCTGATGCGCTGCGACAGGGACTCTCCGGTGATTCCTTCGATCGGCTTTTCGCTCGCGGCATAAATGTCCAGGACGAAGAGGGAGTCGGCGTCGCCGAAGGCGGTGGTAAATTCTTCGATCAGGTCGCGGGTGCGGGTGAAGCGGTGGGGCTGGAAGATGACGTGGATTTTGCCGAAACCACACTGCTTCGCCGCGGCGAGCGTCGCCTTGATCTCCGTGGGATGGTGGCCGTAGTCGTCAATAACGCTGACGCCGGCGACGCGTCCGCGCAACTGGAAGCGCCGGTCGACACCGCGGAATTGATCGAGCGCCGTGCGGATCGCGTCAGGGCTGACGTCGAGGCCGATGCCCACGGCAATTGCCGCGGTCGCGTTCAGCACGTTGTGCACGCCGGGAACGTGTAGCGTGAACTCACCGAGATCGCTTTTCCGTTCACCCACCTTGCCATAGCTCACGCGAAAGTGGCTGAGTGGCCCGGCGTCCCTCGTGACTTCGCGCTTTGCGTCGTCGATCTTGATCAGAAAATCAGAACCGCGCTTGGTGCCGTAGGTCACGGTGCGTCGCTGCACTTCGGGCAGCAGACGTCGCAGCAGCGGATCGTCATTGCAGGCCACGATCATCCCATAGAACGGGACGCGGTCCATGAAGTCGAGAAACGTTTTCTTCACGTCGCGCATGTTGCGATAGCAGTCCATATGCTCGCGGTCGATGTTGGTGACCACCGAGAGTATTGGGGACAATTTAAGGAAGGACCGGTCGCTTTCATCGGCCTCGGCAACCAGATACTGCGATTTGCCGAGACGCGCGTTCGAGCCCATGGCATCGACACGCCCGCCGACGACCACCGTAGGATCGAGTCCGCCTGCAGCCAGCACTGCGGCCACCATCGATGTGGTCGTGGTCTTGCCGTGCATGCCGGCGATGGCGATGCCGTACTTCAGCCGCATCAACTCGGCCAGCATTTCGGCGCGCTGGATGACCGGGATGTGAAGCTTGTGGGCCTCAGTCACCTCGGGATTCTCCGCGGAGATCGCTGAGCTGGTTACGACCACCTCAGCACCAGTGATGTTTTCAGCGCGGTGTCCTTCGAATGTTGTGGCGCCCAGACCCGCGAGGCGTTGAGTGACGGCTGAACTCTTCAGATCGGAGCCGGAGACCTTGTAGCCGAGATTCAGCAGCACCTCGGCAATGCCGCTCATGCCGATGCCGCCGATGCCCACGAAATGAATGCGCTGAATTTTTGCGAACATAAAGTCAACTTCTCGGCCACGGATTTACGCGGATTCACACGGATAGACCAAGAAAGATCTAAAAGAAATACCGTGAAGATCCGTGCTAATCCGTGGCATGGTTCTCGATTCCGGCGACCCGCGCGGCCATTGTGGCGATCTCGCTCGCTGCGGTCGGATGCGCCAATGACCTTGCCGCTTTGCTCATCTGCTGCAGGCGATGCGGATCTTGCAGCAACGCTGCTATCGTCTCGGCTAACCATACGCCTTGCAGTCTCGATTCTTCGACTACTACCGCGGCTCCTTCGCGCGCGAGAGCTTCGGCGTTGATACGCTGATGATCGTCTGCAGCGCGCGGAAACGGCACGAAGATCGCAGGCTTTCCGGCCGCCGTAATTTCGGCCACGGTGCTCGCTCCTGAGCGGCACACCACTAAGTCGGCACGCGCAAATGCCGCCGGCATGTCTTCAATAAACTTGGACACTTCAGCTGACTCGCCCAAACTGCGATAGGCCGCCAGCGCGTCATTATAGTCACGCTCGCCGGTTTGGTGGATGATGTGAATTCCGGGCGCCTCCCGCTGCAACACACTCAAGCAGCGAATCATGGCGTCGTTGATGGCGTGCGCGCCCTGACTCCCGCCGAAGACAAGCAACGTCGGAGTCCCGCCCCGCTTGGGCGCAATCTCGAAGAACGCCTGCCGCACCGGCACGCCCGTAACTTCGGAGTGACGGAAATATTTTGCGGTTTCCTCGAAGTGAACCGCCGCCGCAGAAACGAAGCGCGCGACGACTCGATTGGCAAATCCCGGCACGACATTCGGCTCGAACGCCAGCGTCGGAATGTGCTTAACCACGGCGGCCAGCATTGCCGGGCCCGACGCGTATCCTCCCACGCCGATCACTACGTCGGGCGCGAACTCGTTCAGCATACGGCCCGCATCCCAAACGGCACGGGGCAAATCGAATGCGGTCTTCAGCCGCGTCGTCAGGCTGACATTCTTCAGCGCGCCCACGCGGACCAGTTGCAGAGGAAATCCCGCGGCCGGGACGAGGCGATTCTCGATGCCGCGCGCCGTTCCGATGAAGAGCACCTCGGCGCCGTAACTTTTCTTGAGTTGATTGGCGATGGCCAGCGCCGGGATTACGTGCCCCCCCGTCCCGCCGCCCGCCAGAATGGCCCGCATCACTCGAATATAAATGACGTGGCGGCGCAACCCACCGGCCGGTATCCAGATCGCACCTGGTTTTCGTATTCGGTTGACAGCGCCGCGCCGCACGTAATAACATTTGTTAGTACATTGAGGTTCGCTATGGTTCCGCTTAAGCTCATGCAGATCGGCAACTCGGTGGGGTTTGTCCTGCCCAAGGAGGCGGCTGCGCGCCTGAAAGTCGAAAAAGGAGATGTCGTTTATCTCACCGAATCTCCGGACGGCTACCGCATCACTCCCTATGACCCAGCGTTTGCAAAGCAGATGCAAGCCGCCGAGCGCGTCATGAAGAAGCGCCGCAATGTTCTGCGCGAATTAGCGAAATAACTCATGCGCTGGATCTGGGTGGTCGACAGTGTTGTACTCGCCATCCACGAATCCCAACTATCTGAGCACGGCGGTGCTGCGGGCATTCGTGACGAAGGATTGCTGGCCTCGGCCCTTGCTAGTCCGCGAAATTTGAAAGCGTACGGCGAAGACGTTGATGCGGCTGCTCGTGCCGGATCCTACGCCTTTGGGATCGCCCGCAACCCTCCCTTCTTCGATGGGAACAAACGGACCGCGGTCGTGGTGATGGAACTGTTCCTCAACCTGAATGGATGGTATCTCGAAGCCAGCGACGCCGTTTGCATCTCAATGATGCAGACGCTCGCCGCCGGCAGTCTCAGCGAAGAGATGCTGGCGAAGTGGCTGCGCGGTCACATAGCGAAAGAGTAAGCCCACACCTCCGCCAGAATCTACATATCTGAAACCGCTATTCCGCTTGCTTCGTAATATTCAGCAGGACACCGACGCACGCCAGGGTCACGAACAAAGACGAGCCTCCGTACGAAACCAGCGGTAGCGGGATGCCTTTGGTCGGCATCATGCCCAGCACAACGCTGATGTTGATGAACGCCTGCAGCACGACCATGCTGGTGATTCCGACAGCGAGGTAGCGGCCGAAGACGTCTTCAGTGCGCCACGAGGCGCGCATCCCGCGCCACAAAAAGATGGCGAAGAGCGCGACCACGAATAGGGCGCCCACCAAGCCTAGCTCCTCAGCGGTCACGGCGAAGATGAAATCCGTGTGCGGCTCGGGAAGGTAGAACAATTTCTGCTTGCCCTCCATCAGGCCCGTGCCCGTGACGCCGCCCGTGCCGACGGCGATTAGCGACTGAATAATGTGGAAGCCGGTCTTCTGGCGGTCGGCATAAGGATTCAGAAATGCCAGAATGCGATCGCGCCGAAAGGCGACATGAAAGATCAGAAAGTACAGCGGCACCAGCGACGCACCGAAGGAATACGCGAAATACCGCATGCGCATTCCGGCAACATACAAAATGCACGCGGCGATGCCGGCGCAGGCAATCGCGGTGCCGAGATCCGGTTGCAACACGATCAAACCCAGAAACACCAGCACCGGCGCGGCCGCGGGCAGCAGGGTGTTGCGCACGTCGTCAATCGACTTCGAGCGGCTGTCGAGGAAGTACGCGAGGAACAGAATCAACACTGGCTTCGCCAACTCGGAAGGCTGGAAGGAAAATCCGCCGGCGTGAATCCAACGATGCGTGTTGTGCGAACGATCAAGAAAGAAGACGGAGATCAGCAGCAGCGTAGTGATCCCCATGAACGAGAACACAAGCCCGGGATGCTTGTAGCGCTTGTAGTCCACGCGCATGGTGATGACCATCGCGACAAGCCCGGAGACCGCCCAGATCAACTGCTTCGACAGAAAGGCGTAGGGCGATCCGAACCGCTCGCGGGCCATCACCGCCGACGCCGAGAAGACCATTACCAGGCCGACAAACACCAGCAGCATGGTCACGGTAAACAGCCAGCGATCGACACTCACCCGCTTCGCCATGGAAAGTTCATTTCACCACGGACAGGCGTAGAGGGAATGTGGATTCTTGAAGTTTGAGTGTTGATTGTTTTGGTTCGCGGCGGCGGACTCAGGGGCGGATCGCAGCTTTGATATCGCGTCGGCCGTGCAGCACATGAAGGATTACGACATCCTGGTTCTCGATGCGGTAGATGATGACATAACCGCTGACTGCCAGACTACGCAGACCAACGCGAAGGTCGTGGTCACGGCGACGGCCTAGCTCTGGATGCTTGGAGAGCAGAAAGAAGTGGTCCGCAATCGAATCAACCAGCCGACTGGCGACATCCATCTACCGCTTTCCTGCGCAATGTGGGCCCAAATCCCGTCAAGGTCCGTTTCGACCGACTGGGCGAATCGAATCGCCATCAGCGTGGACGCGCTTGCTCGGCTGCCAGTCGCGCTCGGCCGCGCTGCTTCACTCCCTCGGCCAAGTCTCGCACGTCTTGCTCGCTTGAGACCACGCGCCCTTCACCTCGCGCCAGCGAGGCCTCTGCTAAGTCAACCGCCGCCAGGATCTCCGCCCGGTTCCTCCCAAAGCGACAGCGCTTCCGCTATCGCATCCGCCTCGCTGTGAAATCGTCCGGCCTCAATGCCCTGGCGGACAAACGCTTCCTGATCGGGAGGTTAAACGCACTTCCATGAACTTCAGGGTAGGAGGCGGAAAAGACCGTATCAAGCTCGTCCTGACACACCTTGGCTCACTACGCCTTCTCGGCCGCCAGTCCACGCACAATCTCTTTGAACACCTGCCCGCGGTGCTCGTAGTTCTTGAACTGATCGAAGCTGGCGCAGGCCGGAGCGAGCACGACCACGTCGCCCGGTTGCGCGACGGCATTGGCTTTGCGGAGGGCGTTCTCCAGCGTCTCGGCGTGAACGATTTCGGGTCCCCCGCCTTTCGAAGAAACGATTTGCGACTCGATCTTCGCCGCAGCCGCGCCGATCGTGTAGACGGCCTTCACCCTTTTGCGCAGCAGATCGTTGAGGACGGTGTAATCGCTGCCCTTGTCCTTGCCGCCAAGAATCAGGTGGATATTCGCCGGGAACGATTCGAGAGCCTTTATGGTTGCGTCCACGTTGGTGGCCTTGGAATCGTTGTAGTAGTCCACGCCGCGAATCGTCGCCACAAACTCCAACCGGTGCTCGACCGCCTTGAAGTCGCGCACGGCCTGGCGAATTTTCTCCGGCGCGCATCCCATCAGCGCACCCGCGCACACAGCCGCGAGCACGTTTTCCAGATTGTGCGCGCCCTTCAGTGGAATTTCGGAAACTTGCAGGATCTCGCGCTGCGACTTTCCTTGTTCACCCCGACCGTCGCGGAACAGGATGTTGCCGTCGCGCACCGAAGCGCCATGCTCCACTTCTTTTTGACGACTGAACCAGAAGACTTGCGCGCGAGTTCGGGCTGCCATCGCCACACACGTCGGATCATCTGCATTGAGCACGGCGAAGTCGCTTCCCTGCTGGTTTTCAAACATGCGCGCCTTGGCGTCGACATAGACTTCGAACGTCCGATGGCGATCGAGATGATCTGGAGTGACATTCAGCACGACGGCGATTTTCGGGCGGAAGGTCTGAATCGTCTCCAATTGAAAGCTTGACACTTCGAGCACGATGACGGTGTCGGGCTTGGCGCGTTCTGCGAACGAAATCGCGGGCGTCCCGATGTTGCCGCCAACCAGCGCGGGAAAGCCCGCTGCAGTCATAATTTCGCCGGTGAGCGTAGTGGTGGTGGTTTTGCCGTTGGATCCGGTGATGGCGACGATCGGGCCGGGCAGGAACTGCGCCGCGAGTTCAATCTCGCCAATCACGGTCTCGCCGAGAGCGCGAGCCTGCACCAACTTGGGAGCGTCCACTGGCACGCCCGGACTGACCACGATCAGGTCCTGACCGCGAAACGTTCGGTCGCCGTGGCCTCCGGTCTCGACCGTGATGCCGTGATCGAGCAGCACAGGAATTTCGTTGCGCAGTTCGTCGCCGCTCTTGGTGTCGGAAACCGTGACCTTCGCCCCGTGCGCCTTCAAGAAAAGCGCCGACGCAACTCCGGACTTGCCGAGGCCGACGACGAGCGCGCGTTTGTTGTTGAGATCCATCACGAGTCAGGTTTCAAGGTTTCAGGGTTTCAAGATCATGTATCAGAGGTTTTGTCTTTGAAACCTTGAAACTCTGAAACCTTGAAACCTCTCCTATCTTAGCTTCAGCGTCGTCAGGGCGAACAGCGCGAAGATCAGCGACGCGATCCAGAAGCGCACGATGATCTTCGACTCTGACCAGCCTAACAGTTCGAAGTGATGATGCAGCGGCGCCATTTTGAAGATGCGCTTCTTGCGCAACTTATAGGAGCCGACCTGCAGAATCACCGAGAGCGCTTCGATCACGAAGACTCCGCCAATAAACGGCAGCAACAACTCCTGCTTGATCATCACCGCGACTGTGCCAATCGCGCCGCCCAGCGCGAGCGACCCAACGTCGCCCATGAAGACTTCTGCGGGATGCGCGTTGTACCACAGGAATCCGATGGACGATCCGACCATCGCGCCGCAGAAAATCGTCAACTCGGCGACTTGCGGCATGCGCTGCAGTTCCAGATACGTGGCGAAGGTGGCGTGACCGCTGACATAGGTGAGCACGGTCAGGGCGCCGGCGGCGATCACGGTGCATCCGATCGCGAGCCCGTCGAGGCCATCCGTGAGATTCACGGCATTACTCGAGCCCACGATGACGATCACCACCGCCGCGATAAATCCTATAAACGCGAGCGGCCAAAGGTGCGGATAGTGCAACAGCTTCTCGTTCACCAGGTCGGGATGAAACTGCTTGAAGAATGGAACCACCAGTTTGGTGGAATACAGGTTGTAGGTCTGCATCGCGATCAGCATCGACGCGACGACGACGGCAGTCGCAACCTGCAAGCCAAGCTTCGCGCGGGCCGTCAGGCCCAGATTGCGGCGATGAGCCACCTTGGTGTAATCGTCGGTGAATCCGATGGCCGCGTAGGCGCAAGTGGAGAACACGGCGATCCATACGAAGCGATTGGTCAAGTCCGCCCACAGCAGCGTTGGAACGACGATCGCGATGACGATGAGCAATCCGCCCATGGTCGGTGTACCGGCTTTTTTCTGGTGAGCCTTCGGACCTTCTTCGCGAATGTATTGTCCAATCTGAAAATCGCGCAGGCGCCCAATCACGAGCGGTCCGACGATGAGCGCGGTAAACAGGGCGGTCAAGCTGGCGAAGGCCGTGCGGAACGTGACGTAGCGGAAGATACGGAACGGCGCAACGTAATGTTGCAGCTTGACGAACAACAGCCAGTAGAGCAATCAGCCTCCGTCCCGCAGATTGAGTAATTGGGGAATTGAGTAATTGAGCAATCGAAATCCTGCCGCTGCGAATTTCAATTTCACAATTACCCGATTACTCAATTTCTCAATTTCCTCCAGGTCTCCAGCGCCTTCTCGAGCTTCACGCCGCGCGAAGCCTTCAACAGCACGACGTCACCATCGTGCGTTTCACGGGCCAGCCATTCGCCGGCCTCTTCGGGTGTGACTACAAACTCGGATCGGGTTCCCGCCTGCCGTGCGCCTTCTACCATCGCCTGTGCCAAGCCGCGGACGCCGACTAGAACGTTAATCTTCTTCTCAGCAACATGCTGGCCCGCGGCGCGATGCATCGCTTCACCCGTCGGACCGAGTTCCAGCATTTCTCCCGCGACCACGATTCGACGTCCGGCCTTCATCGCTGCCAGGGCATCGACCATGGCCTTGAGCGCCTTCGGATTGGAATTGTAGCAATCGTTGATCACCGTGATGTTACCCAGTTGGAGAACCTGCCCGCGTTTGTCTGGGGGCGCGAGAGTCGCGAGCGCAGCAACGGCGTCCGACGGCTTCATTCCGCGCGCCAGCCCCGCGGCGACGGCCGCCAGCGCATTCAGAATGTTGTGTTCTCCGACCAGCGGCAGGCGAGCGTGCTCACGGCCGCCAGCGACGACAACATCAAACTCGGAGCCTTCCGCTCCGCAGGTGCGGACATTCTCGCAGCGCACATCGGCGGTCGCCTTCGTGCCATAAGTGATGACTCTACCCTTGAAGTCGCGTCCGAACTGCGAAACATATTCGTCGTCAGCGTTGAGCACTGCGGTCCCGCTGGCGGGAAGCGATTCGATCAATTCGTATTTCGCCCGAGCGATGCCGGCGATCGAATCAAAGAACTCGAGGTGCACGGGCGCGACGTTGGTTACGACTCCGATCTCAGGCTTTGCAATCTTGGCGAGCGCACGAATCTCTCCGGCGTGCGACATGCCCATCTCGATGACGGCAACGTCGTGCTCCGGCTCCAACTTCAGAAGCATGAGTGGAAGTCCGAAATGATTGTTGAAATTTCCTTCGGACTTGAACACTCGCCAGCGCGAGGCCAACACGTGTGCGATGGCTTCTTTGGTCGTGGTTTTGCCGGCCGAACCGGTGACGCCGACCAGCGGCTTGCCCCAAACTCTGCGCACTGCGGTAGCGAGCGTTTGTAGCGCCGCCAGCGTGTCATCGACGGCGAGCAATCGTGATTTCGCCGAATACCGATTTAACTGATCTTTGCGCACGACGGCGGCAGCCGCGCCTCTTTCGAGCGCTGCGCTGACGAAGTCGTGGCCGTCAAGGCGCTCTCCTTTTACCGCGAAGAACAGCTCTCCGGCGCCGACCGTGCGCGAATCGATGGAATATCCCTGAGCGACTTCCTCACGCGAAAACTCGCCGTCAGCCGTGACGAACTCCGCGATCTTTGCCAGCGCCAACCTCATGCGTTGTTTCCTACGCCGGTCGCCGGTTCACACTCGAACCCGGACGCCCGCAGCGCCTCGCGCGCCACCTCAACGTCGTCAAACGGATGCGTTCCCTCGCGCGTCGTCTGCACTTTCTCATGGCCCTTGCCGGCGAGCAGAACAATGTCTCCGGGCCGCGCTTCCCCGATCGCGAGGGCAATCGCTTTGCGCCGGTCAACTTCGACGCTGTACTTCACTCCAGTTTTCTGTAGTCCAACAAGTGCGTCGTTGATAATCGCCCGTGGGTCTTCACTGCGCGGGTTGTCGGAGGTGAGAACGACAAAGTCGCTGCCGCGTCCGGCGGCCTCGCCCATCAGCGGACGTTTGGCACGATCCCGATCGCCGCCGCAACCAAAAACTGTAACCACTCGGCTCGTCCCTCCGCCACGCGAGACGAATTCTCGGGCCAGCGCCGTGAGGTTTCTCAAAGCGTCGTCGGTGTGGGCGTAGTCCACGACAACGGTGAACGGCTGGCCGCAATCGACGCGCTCAAACCTTCCGGGAACGTGGGTGAGCGACTCCACGCCGCGAGAAATCGCCTTCGCGTCGCAACCTCGGGCATAGCACGCGGCGGCGGCGGCGAGAATGTTGTACACATTCACGCGCCCAATCAGCGAAGAGAAGATCGCGATCTTGTCTTGCGGAGTGGCCATATCAAAGCGAGTGCCGCGCGGCTGGATGTCAACACTCGATGCGTGGAAGTCGCCGCGCTCCCATCCATAGGTCAACACCACTGCACTGCGCTTGCGGCTGAACTCGGCCAGCTTCGCGCCATACTCATCATCGAGATTCGTCACCGCCGCGCGCGGGGCATCGGTACCACAGCCTTCGAAAAGTACTCGCTTGGCCGCGAAATATTCGTCCATTGTCTTGTGAAAGTCGAGGTGATCGCGCGTCAGGTTAGTGAAGACGGCCACGTCAAAGGGCACGCCGAACACCCGCTCCTGCGCCAGCGCGTGCGAGGAAACTTCCATGACCGCGTCGGTCGCGCCCTGTCCAAGGGCGGTATTGAAGATGCGGGCGAGCTCAAGCGCTTCAGGCGTCGTGTGCGGAGCAGGAAAGACTTTGCCCGCCACGTGATATTCAATTGTCCCGATCAGTGCGCTCTTCCGTCCGGCCGCCGTCAAAATGGATTCAATCAAAAAGGCCGTCGTGCTCTTGCCATTCGTCCCAGTAATGCCGGTAACCGCAATCCGCTCCGCCGGACGCTTGTAGAAATTCTCGCTCAAGCGCGCGAGTGCGCGCCGTCCATGCGGCACCACGGCCCAGGCAACTCCTTCGCGAGGCTTCTCGGTCGCCGAGTCAGTGACAATCGCTACGGCCCCGGCCTGAATGGCGCGGTCAATGAAGCCGTTGCCGTCGGACGTTTCGCCACGCATCGCGACGAACACGCTGCCCGGCTTGACCTGCCGCGAGTCGTACTCCACACCATTGACACTCGGGTCCCCGCTCTGGCTGAGGAACTCAGCGCCATCCAGAAGATGTTGGAAGGTCATTGCTAGGAATTATAGGGCAGTCAGAAATCGAGCGTCACCGCAAGGCTCTCCAAATGCACGATTTCTACGCTGATCGCGATTACCAAGGTCATTTCCGCGCTCCGCCCACTGCGCGCTACATTAGCTTCATGAGTACCGGAAGCACACAAATCAAAACTCGTTGCGCGCAGTGTGAACAACTCGAAGCCAATTGCGAGTGCGAGAAATTCTGCTGCCTCTGCCAGTCTGTCATCGACATACGCATTTGCACTGACGGCCTTATGTACTGTGAACCGTGCCGCACCGCTTGCGACTACAAGACTGGGGAATAAGGCGAAGCACACAGCGAAGTCTTCCCTCCGATGTCCGCCGCTTGAAACCGATGCACCTCGGCTGCAACCCGGTTGTGTAAAATAGAAACAACTTATTAACGGCCTGTGATCCCAATCCTTGGCAGGCTGACGGGTTTTGAGGCAGAATAGTGCGTTTGCCTTTCTGACTCTGGTGCCCTCGAGGAGACCTTTTATGGCTACGACCATGCACGTCAGCGATGTAGCCGAGTTGCTGAGCGAGGGCCGGACACACTTCAATCTTTCCGCGGCACCCCTGGTAGAACATTCGATCCGGCGAAATGAGGCGAAGCTGGCGGCCAACGGAACTCTCGTCGGTTACACCAATCGCACCGGCCGCTCCCCCAAAGACAAGTTTGTCGTGAAGGACGAGACTACCGAGAACACCGTCGCCTGGGGCGCCGTGAATGTGCCCTTTGAGCCAGAGAAATTTGATGCAGTTTACGCGCGGGTGATGGAACACCTGCGCGGGCGCGAACTTTTTGTACAGGATCTTTTCTGCGGAGCCGACCCTGCCTACCGCCTCCCGGTGCGCATTGTGAACGAATACGCCTGGCACAACCTGTTCGTGCGACAACTGTTCCTGCGTCCGACGGAGGAGGAACTCAAGCACCACCGTCCGGAATTCACGGTCATTTCGGCGCCGGAGTTCAAAGTTGATCCGAAGCGCGACGGAGTGAATTCGGAAGTATTCATTCTGGTGAACTTCACGCGTCGCACGGTGCTGATCGCGGGAACTTCTTACGCCGGCGAGATGAAGAAATCCATCTTCAGCGTCATGAACTACCTGCTGCCGCCACGGAACGTCTTCCCCATGCACTGCTCGGCGAACGTTGGACGCAACGGAGTAAGCGCATTGTTCTTTGGACTCTCGGGAACCGGCAAGACCACGCTTTCGGCAGATCCGTCGCGCGATCTGATCGGCGACGACGAGCACGGGTGGAGCGCCGACGGCGTCTTCAACTTCGAGGGCGGCTGCTACGCGAAATGCATCAAGCTCTCGAAGAAAAACGAACCCCAGATCTGGAACGCGCTGCGCTTTGGATGCGTGCTCGAAAACGTAACGCTTGATCCGCACACACGCATCCCGGACTATAACGATGACAGCAAGACGGAAAACACGCGGGCCGCGTATCCGGTGGACTTCATTGAGAATGCGGTGATCCCGGGCATCGGGGGACATCCGAAGAATGTTGTGTTCCTAACCGCGGATGCGTTCGGTGTGCTGCCGCCGATCTCGCGGCTCACACCCGAGCAGGCCATGTATCACTTCCTGTCGGGCTATACCGCGAAAGTTGCGGGAACCGAGGCCGGCGTGAAAGAACCCTCGGCGACATTCTCCACTTGTTTCGGATCGCCGTTCCTTCCGCTGCGTCCGAAGGTTTACGCCGAGATGCTTGGGCGCCGTTTGCGCGAACACAACGCACAATGCTGGCTGGTAAATACTGGATGGCAGGGCGGACCCTACGGCGTCGGCAAACGCATGGAAATTCCGCACACCCGCGCCATGGTTGATGCGGCCGTCGAAGGCGAGCTGATCAAAGAGGAGTTCGAAATCGAGCCGACGTTTGGCTTCAGCATCCCGAAATATTGTCACGGTGTTCCAGCCCACGTTCTCAATCCCCGTAATGCCTGGCTCGACAAAGCCGCTTACGACAAAGCTGCCGAAGACCTGCGGAACCGGTTCGCCAAGAACTTTGAAAACTTCGACGTGCCGGCAGAGGTAAAAGCGGCAGGACCGAAGGCGCAGCGCTAGCAGGGCAACAGACCGTCGATCGAATCGACTACAATCGGCTTCCGAACCACGACACAGTCCTCTGAAACAGCCTATGACTCCCTCGTCGAGCCGAAGCCACACAATCGTTTTCACCGTCGCTCTCATCCTCGTGTCATCCGTCTGCGCCCCGGCACAAAACCGCGATGCCCCGGTCCGCGATCCGCACACGCCGGGATATGTTTCTGCGAAAGATCTGCCCGACGGCGCCAACGCTCCCGCCGATGCCGACGGCAATTTTGTCCTGGGGCCCACGCACGATGCCGTGACTGAGATGTCGGTGCATGATGGCGTGCCCCAAGGCACCGTTGTTGAATTCACGATGAGTTCGGCCGATAGCAAAATCTATCCTGGCATTGCGCGCGAGGCCGGAACCTTTGGAAAGGTCGATCCGACGGACCCGGCCAAGCTCATCGTCACCACCAGCCATCCCGCGCCTTACACGCGCAAAGTGACGGTGTATGTGCCCAAGCAGCATGTTGCCGGGACGGTCGTACCATTCATTGTCGGCACCGATGGGCCGTTCCCGCCGCTGTTCACCGCGCTCGACAATCTGATTGCGGCGCACCGTGTGCCGGTGATGGTTGCCATCTCGATTGCGAACGGAAGCGGCGACGCACAGGGCAGCGAACGCGGATTGGAGTACGACACCATGTCGGGTCGCTACGCGGAGTTTGTCGAAAAGGAAGTATTGCCTCTGGTGGAAGAGAAGGCTCACGTAAAGTTGTCACGCGATCCCGATGCGCGCGCCACCATGGGCGGCAGTTCCGGCGGCTCGTGCGCGTTGATTATGGCGTGGTATCACCCCGATCTCTACCATCGCGTGCTGACCTACTCAGGCACTTATGTGAACCAGCAGTGGCCCTACGATCCGCAAACGCCGCATGGGGCCTGGGAATTCCACGAACACTTGATCCCGAATAGTGCAGCAAAACCAATCCGCATCTGGATGGAAGTTGGCGACCACGACTTTCTCAACCCCAACAACATGCGCGACAACATGCACGACTGGGTAGTCGCCAACGAGAACATGGCCAAGGCGCTGGCCGCCAAGGGAAATCACTACCAGTTTGTATTTGCCCGCAACGCCGGCCACGTTGACCGCGCCGTGATCCAGCAGACCCTGCCCGAAGCACTGGAGTACGTGTGGCATGGGTACGCGGGTGCCCGACCGATGGATTGATGGGGTCTTCGGCGTATGCAGCGTTTCATCGGCATGGAGCTCGCACCATCACCGCTCCGTCACCCTTCGGCCTTCGCTTTCTGCGGGCCAAAGGACCCATGGACTCCCGGCCAGTTGCATAGGTCCTTCGGCCACAAAGAACGTCACCTCAGGATGACAATGCAGGCTACAGCGTCACATCCATCTGCAAACCCTCAATCGTTTCATTCAGCGTTTTCTGCGCGGCATTGCGCTTCTGCTGCAGCTCGGCCATTTCATGTTGCAGTTGCTGCACACGGTCTTCTTGTTGATTCATCTGCCTCACATAGCGCTCTACGAGCGCTTTCTCTTCCGCACTGCCTTTCAGCGCCTTCATGTTTTCGCGCAGCCGCTGCTGATCGCCTGAGACTTCCGCGATCTGCGTCCTGCGCGACCCAACCTCACTGTCGAGCGCAGCGATGCCGTCTTTCTGAACGATCACTTTGCGCAGCGCCCGCTCCATTTCCGGATTGATCATCTTCTGCTCCAGAAACAGCTTGATCTCGTTGTCGGTGATGTTCGAGATCAGGTAGCGATTCACGAGCGGGCGATACTCCTTGACCACCAGCGTTGCTGTTTTCTTCGGCTCCACGGTCAGACGAAAGCGGTGGAAGGAAACCGAACTCTCAGCCGGATCTTCGCCCTCGGTGAGCTTCCAGCCCGTGCGCACCGGATGTTCAATTACCACCGTTCGCGATGCGCTATCGCGATTCCGAACGGTGTACGTACGCGCCTCACGCTCCTGCGTCGTCTGAATCATGGCGCCATGCGCGATCGAAACCCGGCTGACTTTTTGCGCTTCGCCTTGCTGTTTTGTGTCGACGAGCAGGCCAAGATCGGCCGCATACGAAAGCAGCCGCTTCTCACCCGGTTTGATTGGGTCCATCAGGCCTTCTCCGGCGAAGGCGTCGCCCTCGAGCACATTGAACGTGCCGCCATCAAAAGTGAGCGCGCTAGTGTTATTGATCCAGAGCGCCCGCAGCGCCATACTTTGCGAGGCGCTCCACACCGAAACCTTCTCCGCATCAAGCCGCGTCTGCAGGATCGGCACCAGTGCCGACTGATTCTTGCGAATCGTCACATTGTCCTTGAGCTTGTATTCGAAAAGGTCGCCCAGGTCCTGCGTCTTCGCGACCGTGGTGTTGCCCTCGAGTGTCCCGGCTGCTTGATTGGCCTCGAAGCGAGGCGCCGCCGCGGCGGGGACGCCGTAGGATCCGCCAGCAACCGCGGCGTTATCGGCAGTGACGCCTCCAGAAATGCGCCTTGGCTGACTAAACGACTTACTCAGATCAATAGCCGTGCTGCTACTGTTGCTCAAGGGCCCATTGGCCGGTGGAGGTGGTGGAGACGGGATCCTAGCATCCTGCATCGTCGCCTCATACGTCTGCGGCGTGATCATCGCATTCTCCGGCATCGGAACCACCGGGCGCCGCGTGTAATACGGCTGCGACAACTCCTGCACAAACGACTGCGGAGCACCCGCCACCAGCGACAACTCCACGTTCTTCCAATCTTCTCCAACCGTGTTGTCAACGATGGCCCAGCCCTGCAGCAGCGGCTTGCCGTCAGTCGGCACCACAATGCGGTACGTGCTCTTCCACACCGGCACTTCGCTGATGTAACTCACCAGCACGTTGCGCTCCCCTTCCCCCGCCGTGGAAATCGTCATTCGCCGGATATCCTGATCGCGCGTCGAAGCCACCAGTCCGAGATACTTCCCAACCTCCTCGTTCACGTCTTTATCGGCGATACGCACGGTCGTCGCCGGAGTCAGATCGAATACTCGAACCTCGCCGCTATCGCTGACGATGGAAACTTGGGTGATCGTGACCTTCTGATCACCCTTGATGGCGACGTCGCGCTCGTCGATGCTCAGTAGCCGCCCGGTGGCGGTGGAAGAATCGCTGTGCACTTCAAGCCTCGCTCCCCGCAGGGCATCGAGAAACTGCGCGGTCGTTGGATTCTCACCCACCGGCAGATGCAGCGACCCGAGCCGCTTTTCGAGCGGCGCGGTGGAGTTATAGCTCACGCCTGTGATCCGTCCCTTGCCCAGATCAAGCACGGTGAGTGACTTCAAGACATCATTCAGTTGCTTGGTGGTGAATTCGACGTTCACATCCTGGCTGTCGCGCACACGCCCGGAGTGCTCGAAATAGCCGACTCCGTTCTTGTAGAGAATGACTCGCGTCACTGGCAGCCGCGCGGCTTCTCCCGCCGCCGCTACCGTTTGGCCAGACAAATACTGTAGGAACGAAATTGCAACGATCCCCAAACACACGACTGCATTTCTGCAGAGACTCATGGCTCCTCCAACGATCAGGTCCGTACCCAGTAAGAACGCGCCACGTCGCGGTTTTTGCACGACGATGCGCTACAGGGTTTTAGACACCCGAGCCGAGGTAACTGGGGCCATGGTTACTGTCTGGCTGGTCGAGGCCTCTGGAACGCCGCGCTGGAGGCGGAGTTCCGGCGTTCCGTTCAAGCCTTCTTGATCAGTCTTGTAATCCAGATCAGGATCACGGCGCCCAGGATCGCAACCAGGATCGTGCCGATAAGTCCCCCGGCGTGGATGCCCAGCATGCCCATCAGCCAGCCGCCCAAGACAGCGCCGACGATGCCGAGAATGATGTCCATCACCGCACCGTAGCCGCCGCCTTTCATGATCTTGCCCGCAGCCCAACCCGCAATCAGACCAACGACCACCCACCAAATCAGATTTGTGATCATGGATTCTTCTCCCTGATGCTGCGATTTAACTCGGAACGAAGTACGGCACTGGGGACCCAACCGACGAAGGGGCGCAAATCATCAAGACTGGAGCGTGTGCCGAACAGCCTATGGCTGCAGGGGCGAATAGTCAAGCGAGCGCCCTCTGCCCAAAACCCAAGACCTAAGACCCAAACTCTGACGCCCCGGGCTGCAGCCTTCCCGAATCCGTGGCGTGTGTTTAAATCAACCTATGTTCGCCCGCAAGATTCGCGTTCAGTACGAAGACAAGAACCGCGTGATTCCCTGCCCGCTGAAGTGGCTCGACAGCTTCTCCATGCGCAACTTCACCAATGCCAGCGTCTTCGACGACACGCTTCCGCTTGCCGACGGCCAGATGGAAATCGGCCGCAACGTCCCTCTCGACCAACTTCGCGACGCGATGGAGGACTGGTTCCACCGCAAGGGTTACCTTCCAAAAGAGTCGAAGTTGTCACTGGCGGAGATCTAGAAATCGTTGAACACTACGAGCCAGTTTGTGGCCCGGGTCGCTGATACTTTGATATCCGGAGGAAAAAAGGCCCCAGGTCATGCGACAAAGGGCTCCAGCGAAGTGGGGAAATTTGAGCGACCTGGAAAAAAGTGCCTGGGAATTTGACGCTTACGAAAGAACCCCAACCCTCCGGAGATCGGGGAGCATCTTAATTGTCAGAGAGTTGCAGTGAAGCGCGCATTGGCACGCCAGTTGCAAGCTTGAAAATTGGAGGTGCTTCATGAGCTACAGGTTTTCGCAGCTGTCCCCCCAAGCAAGCACCCGGAGCACGAGGATGAGGATTGCAGTTCGCGGACCCTGGAGCGATCCACCGGATCAATTCCAGGATGTCCAATTTTGGCGCTCCTGGCTGGAGTTTGATTCCGAAGAAGAGGAGTTTGGCCGCCCACGCCGCGTGAATTGGAACGCGTTCTTAGGGATGGCCCTCATGGTGGGAATCAGCGCGAGTTTTTGGACCGGCGTCGGATTCGTCGCCGCCCGCATTTTGAGATAGCTGCAACAAACCACTTAGGACAAAACGGGGCCGTACGCCAACCAGCGACGGCCCCGCTTTTCATTTCCCGGAAATCTACTTGTCGTAGCGCAACAGCGACATCACGTCATAGTCCTTGAGTTTCTCGCGGCCCTTGAGGAAGTCGAGCTCGACCACAAATCCCAAGCCAGCAATCTTTGCGCCCAACGATGACGCGAGTTTTGCCGTCGCCTCGGCGGTGCCGCCGGTGGCGAGCAGATCGTCGACGATCAGCACGCGCTGGCCTTTCTGGATTGCGTCCTTGTGGATCTCAAGCGAGTTTGTTCCGTACTCGAGCGCGTAGTCGTACTTCACGGTCGCGGCGGGAAGCTTGCCGGGCTTGCGCACTGGGACGAATCCAGCGTTCAGGCGGTAGGCGAGTGCCGGAGCAAAGATGAAGCCGCGCGCCTCCATGCCCAGCACGAGATCAACGTCCTGCGAAATGTAGTACTCCGAGAATTTGTCGATCAACGTCGCGAAGCCGGTCTTGTCCTTCAGGAGAGTCGTGATGTCGTAGAAGAGAATTCCCTTCTTGGGGAAATCCGGTACTTCGCGAATCAAGTGTTTCAGTTGGTCGGCGTTCATAGCCGAGTGAGGTGGCATTTACCACTCCTTTGATTTCCAGGTTTCAACGTTTCAAAGTTTCAAGGTTTCAAGGTTTCAAGGTTTCAAAGAGCAAGGTTTCAGTGTTTCAAGGTTGCAAAGTTTCAAGGCAAAAGCCAACGGAACCGCGTTTTTACTTTGAAACATTGAAACCTTGAAACTCTGAAACCTGCCTTGCCTCACCAGGCGCCTTCAATGCGAAATGCGGCGAGTCCGGCAATCGGCTGGGCGTCCGATACTTCAACTGCATCTACGCGGGCTGCGCGCGGGCCCTCGCGCAAACGGCCGTGCAATCCGGAAAGCTGGTCGCGCGTTCCCTGCGCCAAAATTTCCACGCTGCCATCGTGATTGTTGCGGACCCATCCGGCGATGCCCAGAATGTGCGCCTCGCGCTCGACAAACCAGCGAAAGCCGACGCCCTGCACGCGCCCGCGCACGAGGAAACGACGAGCTTGGGTTGGATTTTCCGTGGAACTCATGCGTTGGGAACAATTTCAGATTGTTGATTTTAGATTGAAGATTGAAACCTTCTCAACCTTCGGCGTTTTGGGTTGCAATCTGAAATCTAAAATCTAGAATCGCCTTACGCTCGCGACAAATACGCGCCTTCTGAAGTGTCCACCTTGATCTTTTCGCCTTCGTTGATGAACGGAGGCACCTGCACGACCAGGCCGGTTTCGGTCTTGGCGGCCTTGGTCACGCTGGAGGCGGTGGCACTCTTCAGTCCGGGCTCGGTCTCAATCACGGTCAGGATCACCGTCTGCGGCAGCTCGATGCCGACGGCCTTGCCGTCGAAGAACTCCACTTTGATTTCAAGATTGGCGATCAGGTAGTCGACGGCGTCGCCCAGAATTTCCTTGCTCAGGTGAGTCTGCTCGTAGTTCTGCGTGTCCATGAAGTAGTAGCTGTCGCCGTCGGCGTAGAGGAACTGCATCTCGACCTCGTCCACGTTGACCTTCTCGATCGGGTCGGGCGAACGGAAGCGGTGCTCGAACATGGCGCCGGTACGCAGGTTGCGCAGCTTGGCTTGGATGAAAGCGCGCAGGTTGCCGGGAGTGCGGTGTTCGACGCTGAAAACAGAGTGCAGATCATTGTTGTGCTTAATGATCATGCCGGGACGAAGCTGGGTGGCAGGGATCGACATCGCTTGAAAAACTCTCCTTCAATCTTAGGTACCGATGATTACGATTGCGGTTTTGCGGAGCCAGCGGAAGGCGGGCAGGCCACAAGTTTCGCCGCCACGAGGGCTAAAGCGTTATTTTACACTCAGGTGCGCCGGAAAAGAAACCTTCCCAGAGCCGAACTCATCGAAGAGCAGCGGAGTTCGGCCGCACGTGATTGGAGTCGCGGCACCTTGAGAAGTAGGACTAGAATCAAGCGTGGACGGGATAATGGCGCGGTTTCGCCAGCATGCCTGGCACATTGCCGGGCGGAAAAGAAGAGGTCTTCATCATGCGTATCGGACGTTATGAGTCTTCAGAAGGCAGCAATGTTGGCACAGCGATTACGTTTCTTCTGATTGGGCTGGGAGCCGGAGCTCTCGCTGGACTTCTGCTGGCGCCCAAGAGCGGCAAGGCCCTGCGCCGCGATCTGCAGCGTGGCTACGATGACGCCAAGGACACGCTCGAAGAGTGGGCCGATGAGGCGAAGACCCGCGTCCGCGATGCTGGTGACCGAGTGCGAGACGTGGCCAGCCGTGGTGCTGAGATCGCTGAAGATCTGCGGGAAGCCGCCAAAGAGAAAGTCGAACCCTTGCGCCGCGCCATCAACCGAGGCTAGAAAAGAACAGACCTCGGACCTCGGACCTCGGACCTTAGACCAAACGTCAAAGGGTCCGACGGCTGAGGTCTGAGGCCCGTTTCTTCGGTCCGTTCTTCCGTCAGTACAAGTGGAAGTCCAGTTGGATGGCGATTTGCGTCGCTACCGGCTGTCCGTTGAACGTGGCTGGGCGAAATCGCCATCGGCTCACTGCTTCAATCGCTTTCTCATCGAGGCCCATCCCTAGTGTCTGTCCGACTCGAATGTCGTACGGATGCCCGTCCTTGCCCACGACCACGAGCAACTGCACAATGCCCTGATGCTTGGCTTTGCGCGCTTCATCGGAGAAGCTTGGCTCGGGACTGTATATCACTTCAGGTACGGACACGCCTCTCATGCCTGGTTGGAAGATGCCCTCGGGTCCCGGACCGTAGTGCGGTCCCGTGGATGGACCTACGCCATCACAACAGCCAGTCGAAATACCGCCCGGGCCCCCCGGCCCGTCCGACGGGATCGAGAACTTGGACATCGGATCACCGATTTCGCCACCCTGGGGTAGCGTAACGTCCGGAGCCATGATGATCGTTTCTGGCACGGCAAGCTCGGCATTTCCTTCGGAACGATCACCGTCGGCGGAGCCAACTGAGGATCGAGCGAGGCTCTGGGCGGATTGCCATGCGATGCGGGAAGCGGATCGTGATTGCCGCCGCCACCGCCGGTGAATCCGGAGAAGATCAGTGGAAGGTCCTGCATTCTCGGGAGTGCCTCGCCGATGTTGGGCCCGCGGATCACAATGCTCAAGAAATAAACGAGCAGGGCCACGAGCACGGCCTGGCCGAGCAGGGACACGGCGAACGCCTCGCGCCGGGCGCGATACATTCCATCGCCTTCGCCGGAGAACATGGAAAAAAGGTTTGGGCCCGAAGGCCCGGGAGTTGCAGCAGTCATGGCGCTCTCCTGCCGAAGAGTTCGTAGTGAGCCTGTCGCTCAACACGCCGTAAGACGCGGGGAGTGGCAAAAAGGATTTCCGCAGGGGGAAACGAAAGTAGAGTTATCGGAAGATTGATGAGAAGAATCCCTTGACCCGTGTCATGAAGCTGCGATGCTCGGGTTCGGGCTTCTTCTCGGGTGCAGGCGGAAACTGCACCACTGGCGGTTCCAGCCGCACTTGCCGCTCCGGCGAATCGTCCACGGGAGGAAGGTTCCTGGAGGCTTGCACCGGTGCAGACGCCCCATTGGATGCGCGGTCCTTGGCGTTAAAGACGAAGGGGGCGTCCACCTGGACATGAACGTCGTTCGGTTGCGATGGCGGCAGCGGAGCGGTCTCCGGTCCGTTGCTCAGACGAGTGTTCGACGGAGTATCGCCCATCGACCCAACGTTGGCCGACGTAGCGGGCGTCGGCGACCCTCCGATTTGCACTTTCGTCGGTAGTTGCGCGTCGAGCACCGTGGGCGCCGAACTTGTATCGGTCTTCATCACGGCCGGGGGCGGAGGACATCCGCATTCGAGCGGCACGCTGGTGTCCACCTTATCGATCTGCCCTGACCGAAAGACCGCTTGCTCGGTCGGCCTCACTTGATAGATGCGATCTCCCATTAACTCCGAGACGATGGCGGAGGAAGTATTGCCGGTCAGCGACCGCACACAGGTGTTGCCGTGCGAATCGGCGCTGATGGCGAAATGAAAATGTCCGGGCCCCGCGAACATGATACGGAAGTCGGGAGTCAGCACCGAGTCGGCTGAGGCATCGAGGGCATAATGCGTTTCAATGGCGCCGGTGCTCATGCCGAGCATCAAGTCCCTCTTGTTCGGCGAAGGCGTCACCGAGACTGTCGTCCCGGGACAGACACGCACTTCGCCTCCGCGTGCGAGTCGCAGCACGGCCGTTTCGGTGGCAGCCGTGATCGTTGACCCGGCAGCGAGGTGGCTTCCGGCAATCACGGCGCCGGATCCGCTGGTGACCGGCACAATGGCTGGCGCGGCGCTCAACGACATGCCCGGTGCAAGCGCCGGTTGATCGGCGGTCGAATCCTTGCCTACCTTCGCGTCTTCTGCGGGCCTGAGGCGAATCATCAGCCGATTGCCCGCGCCGTCCCATGTGTAGCCGTACGGCGCTTGCAGGTCCAGGACGATGCGCGTGATGGGTGGCGCTTGCTGAAATTGGTCGGCGCGAATGGCAAGAATGTTTTCTTTCTGCACCGAAATTTTCTTGTTTACCAATCCCAGACGCGAGTTGGGCAGATCGATGACGAGTCGCGGCGGCGAGTCCAGCGTCTGCACCTCAGGAATGACCGGACCGCCTTTCGAGATGATCTCGATTGCAGGGACACCTCGTTCATGCACGACGCGAACGCTCGTCACCGTCGGCGGCGGCCCAAAGGTCTGGGCGGCAACGGGTGTGGCTAGCAGGCCCGACACCAGCAGGACACACACAGATTTGAGAGCAGGTCGCGGCAACAAATCCCTCGCTGAAGGCTTTGATGGAAACATATCACTTGGGATGGATGCGAGAGAAGAGATAGGAAGGGACACTCGTGCGGCGCGCGGCGGGCGAGTCAGACCCCGGACTTCGAACCTCAGACAAGAACCCCAAGCCTCCCGAACAAAAGAAGACTAAGAGCGTCACCGCATTCTCGACAGTCTGAGGTTCGAAGTCCGGGGTCCGAAGCTACACTTCCGGCAAGAATTCGTATTCTTCAATCACCGCAGCGACGGCGAGTTTGCCATCGTCGCGCCCGTTATCGACTCGCACGACACGGCCCTTGCATTGCACACGGATGCTCTCGGTGAGAGTGATTTCGGGCGGAAGGGTCAAGGTGAAACCGATAGGCGATCCTTGAGCGACTGCGGACTCGAGATAAAAACAGATGCCGCGGGCGCTGACGTCGCGAATCTGGGCAATCTCACTACGCGGGATGTCCACGCCGTGATCCACGGTGACCGGAACGCGGAGCGCGAAGCGGCGTGCAGCCCTCTTTTCTTCCTGGGGCTCAGGCATTCAGTTCCTCCAAAGTGGGCTTGGTAACGCTGGTACGAGGATGGCCCCCGAGCCTGCTATGGTCAATACCACGTGTGGGTCAGTACGTGGCACATTCAGGCGAGAAGCAGGGATTTCAGTGAGGATTTCAGATTGTCGATTTCAGATTGCAGATTGAAACCTCCACGAGCGAAAAATCTGCATTCTGAAATCGACAATCTGAAATTCTTTCGCCCGCAGCGCGGTCCTTTTGCGACCAACTTCCGGTGTAAGCTTGTGTCAGAGGTCAGAGGTCAGAGGTCCGAGGTCTGACGCCGTCTTATGATTTTCGTACTCGACAACTACGATTCGTTCACCTACAACCTGGTCCAGTACATCGGCGAACTAGGAGCGAAGGTTGAGGTACGCCGCAACGATCAGGTCACGGTCGGCGACGTCGAAGCGATGCATCCCGAACGGATCGTCGTCTCTCCCGGACCGTGCACGCCGCACGAAGCCGGAATCAGCATCGAACTCATCCGCCACTTCGCCGGAAAGGTGCCGGTGCTCGGGGTTTGCCTGGGACATCAGGCGATCGGCGAAGCCTTTGGCGGCCGCGTGGTGCGCGCCCCTCATCTGATGCATGGCAAGACCAGCCCGGTGATGCACGACAACAGGACCGTATTTCAAGGCCTGCCCATGCCCATGACGGCGACGCGCTATCACTCGCTCATCGTCGAAGAAAAAACCCTGCCTGCCGACCTGGAAGTCAGCGCGTGGACTACGGAAAAAGACGGCACCCGCACGATCATGGGATTTCGCCACCGGCATCATGCGATCGAGGGAGTGCAGTTCCATCCGGAAAGCGTGTTGACCGAGGCCGGGAAAAGACTGGTAGCCAATTTTCTGGGGATGTGAAGAACCGGGTTATACTTCCTCCGCGATTGCGGTCTGCGCGAAAGGAAGTTCATGGCACGACTCATCAGCTGTTTTTTCTCTGTCATTCTTCTGAGCGGCGCAATCCTGGCCCAGGCAACTGGTAGCGACAGTCCGAAAATCTCACCATCAGTGCCGTTCTCGCCCGACACCTGGCGCTTCATCGTTTCTGGCGATTCGCGAAACTGCGGCGACATCGTGATGCCGGCCATTGCCGCTGACAGCATCCAGTTTCGTCCCAGCTTCTACTGGCATCTGGGCGATCTGCGGGCGATCTACAAGATCGATGAGGACATGGAGTTCCCCGCCGCCAATGATGGCAGCCTGCTCAACTGCAATCTTTACCTTCCTCGCGCATGGCCGGACTTCATTGACCATCAAATTGCGGCATGGGGCAACGTTCCGTTTTATGTAGGGATCGGCAACCACGAAGTCATCCCGCCCAAAGACCTGCTCCAGTTTCGCCGCCAGTTCTCAGCGTGGCTCGACCAGAAATCGATTCGTCAGCAGAGGGCCGACGACGAAACAAATCAAGCGAAAGATGCCCAGGCCAAAAACGAACAGCCTGAAGAACCCGCGCCGCCTCCGACCTACTACCACTGGATCCAGAGGAGTGTGGACTTCATTTATCTGGACAACTCCTCGGAGTCTATTCCGGGGTCTCAGGTGGAATGGCTAAGAGGCGTGCTGCAACGAGCCAGAGCGAACAAAGAGGTGAAGAGCATCGTCGTGGGCATGCACGAAGCCCTGCCGCACAGTTTGTCCAACTCGCACAGCATGGGCGGCACTCCCGAGGGACTGACGAGCGGGGAGATCGTCTACGGCATGCTGCTGGAATTCCAGAAGCAGAAACCGGTTTACGTGCTCGCCAGTCACTCTCATTTTTTCATGGAGGACATTTTTGACACTCCGGAGTTGCGAGCTAAAGGAAAGCCCTTGCCGGGCTGGATCGTGGGAACCGCCGGAGCGGAACGATACCCGCTTCCTGTTCCGTCATCCGACAAAGCGAAGCAAGATGTCTACGGTTACCTGGTAGGAACGGTGTCGGCGGAGGGAAAGATCCGGTTCGCGTTCCAGGAAATTCATGAGCAGGATGTGCCTGCGACTGTTCGTCGCGATTATCCGGCGAGCCTCATTCACTGGTGTTTTGCGCACAACTCGAAGAACACCGATCCTGTTACCGGCGATGACACGCCGAACTGCGTTCCGCCATCGAAGCCGCCCGAGGCAAAGAAATGAGAATCGGACCAACTATTCGTTGGAATTTCTGGCCTTCTCCACCGCCCGCACCACCGCCTGCGCCTTGTTGAGGGACTCCTGAAACTCGCTGGCCGGATCGGAGTCTGCCACGATTCCTGCTCCCGCCTGCAAGTATGCCTTCTTCCCCTGCATGAGCAGCGTGCGGATGCCGATACACGAGTCGAGATTGCCGGCGAAGTCCGCGTAGAGCACCGATCCGCCGTAGATACCGCGGCGCGTGGGCTCGAGTTCTTCGATGATCTGCATGGCACGCACCTTCGGCGCGCCGCTCAGCGTACCCGCCGGAAAGCAAGCAGCAAAGGCATCGAGCGCATCGAGATCCTTGCGCAGCGTGCCTTCGAGCGCCGATACCAGGTGCATGACGTGGGAGTAGCGCTCCACGTACATCAGGTCTTTCACTTTGACCGAGCCGTACTCGCTGACGCGGCCAAGATCGTTGCGGCCCAGGTCCACCAGCATGACGTGTTCGGCGCGTTCTTTTTCATCGCCGCGCATCTGCTGTTCGAGACGCAAGTCTTCGGCCTCGTCGCGTCCGCGCGGATGCGTTCCCGCGATCGGTCGGTACTCGAGCTTGCGTCCCGTAACGCGCACCAACATTTCTGGCGATGATCCGAGAATGTGGGTGTCGCCCGAGCGCAGGAAATAAAGATAGGGCGACGGGTTCACCTGCCGCAGCGAACGGTACAAATCAAACGGCTCTACCTCAGGCGTAAAGTCGAGTCGCTGCGAGAAGACGACCTGAAATATGTCACCGGCGGCGATGTACTCCTTGCAGCGCTCCACCCCGCGCAGAAAGTTCTCGCGCTTGGTGCCGGCATGCACCTTGAGCTTGCCTTTCGCCTTGCCGGATTTGCGCCACATTGCTGGGCTCAGTCCTGCCGCAAGTTTCCGCTCGATGGCAGCGATGTCGCGAAGCGCGCGATCGTAGGCGCGGCGCGGGCTTTCGCTTTTCACGTCAGCCGCCGCCATGATGTGAATCTGATGGCGCAGATGATCGAAGGCCAGCAGGCGATCGAAGAACATCAACTCAGCGTCAGGCAGGGACAAATCATCCTTCGCGTGGTTGCCGATTCTTTCCAACTGTCGGACGACGTCGTAGGCGAAGTATCCAACGGCACCCGCAGTGAACGGCGGCAGCCCGGGAACGGTTGCGGGATGATGCTCGCGCAAGAGTCGCTTGACGACCTGGAAGACGTTGTCCCGCACGACTTCGCGCTTGCGGCCGCGCTCAATCTCAACGGATCCCTCTCGCGCCTTCACTCGCATGTAAGGGCGGGCGCCGAGAAAGGTGTAACGACCGATTTGCTCGCCGCGCTCGACGGATTCGAGCAGGAACGCATGCGGCTCTCTACCCGCCACGGCCAAAAAAGCGGACACGGGTGTAAGCAGATCGGCGCTGACCGACTTCACCACCGGGACGAGCGTGGCCTCGCGGGCCAACTGGGAGAACTGCTTGAAGTCGGGCTGCAGCATCGTTTGGGATCCAACCGCGCAACAGGATGCGGTTTTTTATTATAGGGGACGCGGCTGCGGACGCGTGTCACCAGGAAGAAGTCCACTATTGTTGCTCTCGATGGACGATTCTTAGCGTCCTTGGCGAATTTCTTAGCGCTCTTAGCGGTCAAAAGCTTTTAACCGCGAAGGTCGCGAAGAAAAGCCGCTAAGCACGCTAAGAACCGCCCAGTTGAATGCCACAGGCGTTCGAGTTCAGGCGGACTGTGCCCATCCGCGCCTAAGGCCCGAAACTTTGGTCACCTTGTTGGACTCTGGACAATCGCTAGAATCGTAAATATCCCGAGTATTATGAGCATTTTGTATAAATCACTCAGACGGAGTGTTCACGCGGGCAAACGAAAAGCAGTGAACCAGCGATCGAATTGACGGGACGATTCTGGCGGTCGAAGATCATTGACTAACAGCGTTGGAGTTTATGCGAGTTAAGTTTTGGGGCGTACGCGGCTCTACGCCCACTCCACAGGCCGAGAACCTGCGCTATGGAGGTAACACCTCCTGCGTCGAAGTGCGCCTTGGAGATCAAATTTATATCTTCGACTGCGGCACCGGGTTCCGCGTGCTGGGGCACGAACTCGAACGCGAGTTCGCCGGCCGGTCATTCGCCGCGCATGTCTTCGTTTCGCACTTTCACTGGGATCACATTCAGGGCATGCCGTTCTTCCGGCCCTTGTACAACAGCCCGAGCAGCCACTTTGTCTTTCATTCGTCGAACCGCACCAGCAGCCTGGAACAGGTCTTCGCCGAACAGATGGCCTCGCCATACTTTCCCGTGAACCTCGATCAGATGAAGGCGAAGCGCAACTTCTACAACATCGAGAATGGATGCCTCCCCATGGCGGACAACGTCAAGATCAAGACCGCGTGGCTGAATCATCCGCAGGGATGCCTGGGATTTCGTCTTGAAACGAAAGAAGGCGTGCTGGTCTACGCCACCGACAACGAGCCCGGCGATCCGGATTTCGACAAGGGCGTGCGCAAGTTGGCCGAAGGCGCCGACATTCTGATCTACGATGCGCAGTATCTTCCCGAAGAGTACGAAGCGCGCCGCCGCGGCTGGGGACACAGCCACTGGCGCGAAGCCGTCAACGTGGTCATGGAAAGCGGCGCCAAGGAGTTGATTCTCTACCATCACGATCCCGACCATACCGATGCGATCGTCGACAAAGTCGTGCAGGAAGCACGGAGCTACTATCCCAAAGTGCGCGCAGCGGCCGAAGGCATGGAAATTCTGCTGTAAGGTTCGGATTTAATACTTGCTGATCCCGCGGTTTTCTTTTGTCCAAACAAATCCCCACGTCTCAAACTCAAGACGTGGGGCACCCATCTGATCTCAAAACAAAGCTCGTATTTCAATTCACCGTAAAGTTCGTCGTCGACATTGCTGTACCGCCCGGCGTGGTGATCGAAATTTTTCCAGTCACGGCTCCCGTGGGAACGGTCGCAGTCACTTGGGTGTCGGAGTTCACGGTAAACGTCGCGGCTACAGTGCCGAACTTCACTGCGCTGGTCTGCGACAGGCTTTGTCCAGTAATTACGACTGACGTTCCCACGGTTCCGCTGGTGGGACTAAACGTCTTGATCGAGGGTGTGATCTTGAAGGTCTTCGGGGTCGCCAGGTTCCCACTCGGTTCCAGCACCGTTATCTTGCCTGTCGTGGCGCCTGAAGCCGGCTTCGCAGTCATATATGTATCGCTGACGACTGTGAAGGTGCCGGTGCCGGTGCCGAACTTGACGCCGGTCGCAGTGGAGAATCCCTGACCAATGATCCCCACCGACTGTGCGACTTTGGCCGCGGTGAGTACGACGGGGGAAACAAACGGCTTCAACCCCACGTTCATGCTGTAAAGGACGCCTTCCTTGGGGCCAACCGTACCCCAGCCGTAGATGATTCCGTTTGTGTCCAGCAGGAGTGCCGAACTGGGAGTGCCGCCGCTACCCTTGCCGTCGAAGTCGTGCAGGTCAGCGTAGGTGGTGCCGGTAGTGTTGATCTTGAAAAACACTCCGTCGCCTAAGCCGCCCCCGGCGTATGTCGCGCCGTAGAGGAAATTGTCGCTACCTTGCACCAGTGCAGAGGGCGGGTGGGCTCCGTCGGTTCCTGTGAAGGTATGCAGGATTTTGTACGATGCGCCCGTGGTGGTCAACGAATAGACGGTTCCTTGTCCGCTTGCGCCGCCCCAATACGTGGTGCCGTACAGCTTGCCGTCAGCAGCCTGCAAGACGGCTCCACTCGGGTTGAGGCCGTCAGTGCCATTCGCACTAAAGCTATAAAGTATTTTGAGTACGCCCTTCTTCGTGAGCTGAAAAACCGTGCCTTGGTTAAACGCGCCGCCCTTGCCGGTCGTGCCGTAGAAGTTGCCGTCGGAACCCACAATCAGGGGCGCAATGGTGGCATAGGGCAAGTTTGCGAGGACGGAGAAGGTTCCGGCCGGCATGGTGATCTTGTAGGCGACTGCGACGGTGCCCTGTGTAACGCCGTAGAGATTGCCATCGGAGGCCATGATCGGTGGCGCCCACGGACCCTCCCCATCGGTGGTGTTGGTAAAACCGTAGAGCACGGTCACGGCGCCGGCGGGCGTGACCTGGAAGACTTCCCCGTAGCTCGCTGTCGTGTGGATATAGGTTGTGCCGTAGAAATTGCCGTCCATGCCGAGCGTGAGGCCGGAGAACGGTTCGCTGCCGTCGGTGCCTGCAAAATAGTGAGTTACGGTCAGGACCCCTCCGCTGGTGGGCGCAACCACGACGTCGCCCTGGCCCGGTAACGACGAGGGCATGGTGCTATAGAGTTGACCGTCGAATCCCTGCGCCAGCATATTGGGCGTGCCTGGGCCACTCCCGGTCGATTGCGTCAGGTCAAAAAGGTCGGTGTAGGTTTGCGCTTGCGACAGGGACGCGAACGCAATCAACCAGAACGTCACGATCAGGCAGCACTGCAGTTTTAGGGTCTTCATAAGCTTCTTTGCACTCCTGCCTATTCATGTGAAAAACGGAGGCAAATTGGCTCATGGGAATGAGAATAATTCTCGGTGCAGGCGTCGTTGAGAACGTAGAGATCTTGATTACCCCCGGGGCCACTCAGCTTGCTTCCCCCTCTCTGGCCTCATATACTCGGAACGTTTGCCTGCCTTTCGCTGGAAATCGCGCGGCGACGGCCCGCATTTGACCTGCAATCATTCCGGAGACCACTTCTATGACGATCATGACCGCTCCTCACGTGGACAAAGAAGCCAACCCGTGGGAGTCGCAACGCGCCCGCTTTGATCTGGCCGCCCAAAAGCTCAACCTCGACGAGGGTCTTTGGCGAGTTTTGCGCTATCCCAACCGCGAACTCACCGTTTACATCCCCGTTCAGATGGATGATGGACACCTCGAAGTCTTCACCGGATTCCGGGTGCAGCACTCGATCGCGCGCGGCCCGGCCAAGGGCGGCATCCGCTACGCGCCCGACGTCACTCTCGACGAGGTCCGCGCGCTCGCGAGTTGGATGACCTGGAAGTGCGCCGTGGTCAACATTCCCTTCGGCGGCGCCAAGGGCGGAGTCATTTGCGATCCGCACAAGATGTCGATGGGCGAAGTCGAGCGCATGACTCGCCGCTACACCTCAGAACTCATCGAGTTCATCGGCCCCGAGAAAGACGTCCCGGCCCCTGACGTCAATACCAACGAACAAATCATGGCGTGGATGATGGACACGTACTCCATGCACATGCGGCAGACGGTGACAGCGGTTGTGACCGGAAAGCCTATCAATATTGGTGGATCGCGCGGACGCCGCGAAGCCACCGGACGCGGCGTAATGATCGTGTGCGATGAAGCTTGCAACAAGCTAGGCATCGATCGCACGAAAGCCCGCGTAGTCGTGCAGGGATTCGGCAACGTCGGGTCCAACGCCGCGCAGTTGATGCATGAAGCTGGCTACAAAATCATCGGCATCGCGGAAGTTGGCGGCGGACTGCACAATAAGAACGGCATCGATCTCAAGAAACTTGTGGACTTCCGCCAGAAGAACGGAACGGTGCACGGCTTCCCTGAGGCCGAGAAGGCTGAAACGGCGGATCTGCTGACCACGGAATGCGAAATCCTGATTCCGGCGGCTACCGAAAATGTGATCACAAGTCGCAACGTGAACCAGGTGAAGTGCCGCATTCTCGCCGAGGGCGCGAACGGACCGACCACTTCCGCCGCCGACGACGTTCTCAACGACAAAGGCGTGTTCGTGATTCCCGATATTCTGGCCAACGCGGGCGGCGTGACCACGTCCTACTTCGAGTGGGTGCAGGATCGACAAGGGTACTTCTGGAAAGAGTCGGTCGTGAACGAGCAGCTCGAAAGCATCATGAAATCATCCTTTGACGACGTGGTTCGGTACGCCGAAACTCACCACGTCAACAACCGCATCGCAGCCTACATGCTGGCGATTGACCGTGTCGCCTACACCATCCGGCAGCGCGGCATCTACGCTTAGGCTTAAGGAGAACTCATGAAGAAGATCGAACGAAAATTGATGGCACAGATTGCGGTGCTGGTCTTTGCACTCTCGCTCGTAGGCAACATGGCGTCCCTCCGTGCAGCGCCAGCGTCGGGTTCTCCGGGGGCCGCTGCTGCAGACACCGCGGCTGATAAACTCGACATCAACACGGCGACGAAGGATCAACTGAAGGCGCTCCCGGGAATCGGAGACGCTTACTCTCAGAAAATCGTTGACGGGCGCCCGTATCGAGCGAAGACAGATTTGGTGCAGAAGAAGATCATTCCGCAGGCCACCTACGACAAGATCAAGGACATGATCATCGCCAAGCAGGCCAAAGCTGCGGCGAAATAGAGGAAGACTCAACCACAGAGGGCACTGAGCACCACGGAGGAAGACCAGAAGAATCCCTGTAACGCTTAGTGCCCCATGTGGTTTTAAGCCCTTGCTCTGCCTTCCTACCCGGCCTTAACGTGCATTGCGTTCCCCTTTCCGGTGGAGGATAATCGGAACTGGTTCTCCGGTTCGGCCAGCCGGAATTCGCCTCGCAGTGTGAATCTACCCAACTCCATCACGCTCATACGTATCTTCAGCATCCCTCTGCTGATGTGGATTCTCTTGAGTTCGCGCTTCAGCAGCGCGACCGGCGAACGCGAGTTGCTGGCTTCTGCGATCTTCATTGCGGCATCCATGACGGATGGCATTGACGGCTACTTGGCGCGCAAGCGCGGGCAGATCACGACAATGGGGATCCTGCTCGATCCGCTGGCCGACAAGCTTCTGATCGCGGCGGCCTTCGTGACGCTCGTGCAGTTGAATCCCAGCCTAGTACCTGCCTGGATTGCCGTCCTCGTCATCGGGCGCGAGTTCATGGTCAGCGGCCTACGATCGATTGCCGCCTCCGAGGGCTTCACCATCGAGGCCAGCGAACTGGGCAAGTTCAAAATGGTGGTGCAGATCGTCTCGGTGGTCGCGGTGATCCTCGACCATCGCTGGAAAGAAGTGGTTGTCTACGGGCATTACATTTTCCCGATTCATGTAATCGCGTACACGGCCATCTGGTTCATGGTGTGTGTGTCGCTGATATCGGGGACCGATTATTTCGTAGCCTTCTGGTCGAAGATTGACCGGCGCGGAGAAAAGCGCCGTCGCCGCGCCTTCATTCTGAGCCGGCGCAGAAAGCCCGTGCCACCGCCGCAGGCGGATCGCGATGTCGCTGCCTCCACCTAGTCCGGTAGCAGTCGAATCTGGCGCGTTCTCCGGTGAATTCTCCAAAGACGAACGCACGCTACTGCTGCGCCTGGCGCACGAATCGATTCTCTCTGCGCTCGAGAAGCGCGAGATTCCCCTCGATCCTCCCACTGCGCATTTTTCCGAACCGCGCGGCGTATTCACATCGCTCTATTTGCACGGCGAGTTGCGGGGATGCGTCGGGTACGTGCTGCCCGTGAGTCCCGTATATCGCGCAGTGGCAGACACGGCGCGGGCTGCGGCTTTCGAAGACACTCGCTTTTCTCCGGTGACGCTGCACGAAGCTCCTGATCTCGAAATCGAACTCAGCATCTTGTCGCCGCCGCAGTCCATTTCCGCTGAAGCGGTGGAGATCGGCCGCCACGGTCTGCTGATCAGCATGGCCGGATATCGCGGCCTCCTTCTGCCGCAAGTGCCCGTCGAACACAACTGGGACCGCGTCAAGTTTCTCGAACAAACATGCCGCAAAGCGGGACTGCCGCTGGATGCGTGGCAGAAGGGCGCAATGATCGAGGCGTTCACCGCGGAAGTGTTCGGGGACAAACATCACAGTTGAATAGGGTCGCGCCGCCGTCCCGGCGCTACAAAATAAAACCGGGGACGGTTTCCCGTCCCCGGCCCTCACTGAGCGGAACTTGCCAGAAAAAACTTACGGTACCTGATCGACTTCCACGGCGTCGCCGGCATGCACGTCTTCGAGAGCGAAGACGACCATTCCGGTTGCGGTGGTATTGGTCACGCCGATGATCACGATCTCGCCTACGGCTCGCCGCGGCAGGTCGCGCACGTGAATCACGGGACCGTTGCCCTTCGTGAACTTCGCGGGATCGACCGACGGTGTCTTCTTCTGTGTGTCCTCAGCAATCGCAGCCTTGAACGAGAGAGAGTCCACCGGATCGCGCAGGTCGGAATCATAGGAGCGCGTGGCACGGAAGAAGTCGCCAATCTTCACGCCCTGATTCGCGCCGATGTTAATGTAAAGTTTGTGGCCCGTGCCGAGCTGCGAATCGAAGTCTTTTCCCATCACGATGCGGCCGGTCAGTTTGCTGCTCGCCGGAAGAAAGCGATCAAAATGGATCGGCGTGTGGAACGTGACCGCCTGCTTCTCGGCAAAAGGAATCGTGGTGTCGCCGGGATTGATTCCATCGCACGCATATTCGATCTCCGCGATCGAGCTATGGTTGCGAGTATCAACGACCTTTATGCGGCCGACTTCCTCGTAGGGTTGTCCCGTCTCTTTCAAGAGCTTCTTCTGGCCGGGAAACATCTCATATTCGTTGACGTCACGCAACGCGCGAACAACTTCATACTCCGCGCCAGCGGTGTATCCGCTTCCCGATAAATAAATGAGGTCGCCTCGGGTGAACTTGGTGGTGGTCGGCGTCTGCAGACCGCCCGCTACGTAATTGGCGTCAGGCAGGGTCTGCTTGCTGATGAAGCCGGCGCAATATAAGTCGGCATAGGTGGGCGTCTGCACGCGCTCGGTCGGGATACTGTTCTTGGTTGGCGAAGTTCCCTGCGGAGCCTCAACAGCGCCATTATCGGCGCCGGACTGTGCCCACGCTGCCGTCGCGAGCAACAACACTAACATTCCTGTTTTCTTCATGTTACCTCCGGGTAAGGGCTACCCGCGCCCCACCCTAGTCAAATGCCAGAAAAGAAAAGGCTTCAAGCCGGAAGGTAACAAGGGGGTAAGGGTGGGTCAAGGTTACGAGGGTGTGGGGCACCCTGCGACAAAAAGTTTTTCGGTATAACTATGAATCGGCTGTTGCATATGTAATTACGCCCCTGTAATAATGCGCCGTCATTGAACTGAGAGCCTTGAACCAGTGTCCGAACTGAGAACGGTGAACGCCGCCCCTGCTTACCCGCCACGATTGCTCCCGTTGCGCTTACCCCGCGTATGCGTGGCGGTCATCGGCTCCGACCCTAATGAGATGGCGGAGAAGGCAGAGGCCCTGGTCCGCGATAACTCCTTTCTGGAGTTTAGGTTGGACTATCTCTCGAAGCCGGGCTTGGCCATTCCCCGCGTCAAGCGGTTCATGGAAACTCACCCCGGTACCGTCGTCATCGCCACCTGCCGCCGCGCGGCCAGTGGAGGTAAGTTCAAGGGATCAATCGCCTCGCAGCTGGACGTTCTCAGCAAAGCTGCGGGAGCGGGATGCCAGTTGCTTGACCTGGAGCTTCAATCCGCAAGCAAGTGTAAGCCCGAGCACTTGCAGAAGCTGCGTACCCGCGCCGCCATGATCCTTTCGTTTCACGACTTTCGCGCCACCAAGAAGCTCGACGACACACTCGAAAAAATGCTGGCCTACCCAGCCGACTTCTACAAAGTGGTCAGCACTGCGACCACGCTCTCCGACAACGTGGAGATGATCAAGTTCCTGGCCCGCGAGGGCGACCGCCACTCCATGGTCAGCATGTGCATGGGTGAGCAAGGCATTATCAGCCGCGTCCTGGGCGTCCGCGCCGGCAGCGTGTTTACCTTTGCGTCGGCGGGCGCGGGACAAGAAACTGCTCCCGGCCAGGTGACGGCGCAGGAATTGCGCAATGTTTATCGTATCGAAACAGTGGACGCGGCCACGCGCGTCTACGGCGTTGTGGGCGATCCCATTGCGCATTCGCTCTCGCCCGCCATCATGAATGCGGCCTTCCGGCGCGAGAATGTGAACGCGGTCTATCTGGCTCTGCACGCCAAAACTTTGAAAGATTTACTGACTTGCGTGCGCGAGATTCCCATCCACGGCATCAGCGTGACCATGCCGTACAAGGAAGCAATCCTGCCACACCTGGATAACACTGACTCGCACACGACCAAGATCGGCGCCTGCAACACGGTCGTCCGGGCGCAGGATGGCAAGCTTTACGGCTTCAACACCGATGCCGCCGGGATCGTCCGGCCCCTCGAACGCCGCCTAAACACCCTGGAAGACGCCCGCATCTTGGTGATCGGGGCCGGAGGCGCCGCCCGGGCCGCCGTCTTCGGACTGAAAGAACGAGGGTCCGAGGTCTACATTCTGAACCGCAGTGCTGCCCCAGCCAAGAAGCTAGCTCACCAGGCCCACGCCCGCATGATCAAGCGCCCCGATCTTAAGAAGTTGGCCTTCGATGTCATCATCAATGCCACCCCGGTCGGCATGGGAAATACCCGCGAAACACCGCTGCACGACGACGAGATCAATGCCCGCTATGTCTTTGATATGGTGTATGATCCGGCGGAAACGCGCTTCCTGAAACAGGCCAAGGAACGGGGCGCCCAAATCATTCCCGGGATCGAAATGTTCGTCCATCAGGCGGCCCGCCAATTCGAGATCTGGACCGGCAAGCCCGCGCCTTGGGACGAGATGCTGCGCGTCGTTCTACTGGCCCTGCAAGAGCGCGCGAACCGGGAAAATCGCTCCGTCGTAGGAAAATGAAGGCATCCGATGCCTTTCGTAAAGAAAAAGTTGCATTTTTCCAGATGCCCAAAGTAATATGCAAATAGGGAATGGGATCGTAAATATTCTCTAGGTTTTTGGTTTTTACCCTGTACCGCCCGGTTTCTCAACTTCCTTAATCGCTGTACAAGCTTTGGCGAAACACTCGACGTGAGAGGCGGTTCAGGCTGCCTCCATCCCGGTCCGGAGAGTTCAACATGGCGTGGTACGCGTACTGTCTTACCGAGCATCAAACCCTTCCCAATGGAACCCGCACTCGCCGCCCTTTCCTGCTTGAGGGCGTTCAAGGAGTGAACGGCGCAGCAGTTTTGAGCTATCCCAGCGGCGAATTCGCGGTCATCGTCAGCGAATATGACCACACGTTGGGAGGATTGGACCACAAAGCGGCCATTGATCATGCCCGCGTGGTCAGCAACTGCTTCCGCAATTCCACCGTGCTTCCGTTCAAGTTCGGCACGATTTTCGACAGCGACGATGCCCTGCGCCAGGCCGTCCGGGTCAACCGGCGGGCTTTTGGAGTGAGCGTCGCCAAGCTGCGCGGCAAGTCCGAAATGCACATCAAGCTGGTCGTCAAAGATGGCTCCCTCCGCGAAGCCATGATTGACGTTCAACTGCCTGACACCGTTGGCGGCGACTACCTGTCGAAGCTAAAGGTGAAGGCATCGCGTGAGCGTGAACGCCAGACCAAGGCACGCGCCCTGTCGGTCCAGGTCCACAAGCTGTTCAACCCGCTCGAGGAAGAAGTCAGCTGCAAGAAAGTCGCTCCCGAGGGCATGCTGATTGATATCGCCCACCTGATCGACTCCAAGAGCGTGGAAAAATACCAGAACCGCTACACCACTGCCGCTAAGCAGTTAAAAAACTGCGAGGTATCGGTCAGCGGACCGTGGCCGCCCTACCATTTCCTTCCGGGCAAGCTGCGCACGGTGGCAGGAAACAGCTAGAACGAGACAACAGTACCGGTTTCTACTCAAGCCCCTGGCGGCTAAATCCCGCTAGGGGCTTGGTGTTTGGCGGATCCTAACGGCAAATGCTCGGGCACCACAGTGCAACGAATGTGCATTGTTCTGCACTTTAGAATTTCCTGTGTTTCCTGGTTTCACCTCACGCCTGCGTTAGACCAGCCGCACTAAGTCCTTCCCCGTCACTTGGTTATGGATTGGCGTGATTACGATCACGCCGATACTGATCTTTGGCGCGGCAAATGCTCCTACTACGAGTACCAAAGGGGCCGCAAACTCTAGCAACATGACCTACACTCTCTTCGATTCCTCGCGTCACTTCCCGAAGATGCGTTCCGGCTGGCGGAACGGCATCTTGCATCGCCTTTCCTGACACGCCTACCAAATTCGTAGCCTCTTGAAATGTGGCCTCAGGAATGGGGCCATTTTTTATTCGTCGTCAATCACGGGCGGCACTATGCGCAAAGAAAGTTCAGTCTTACGCACACTGAGATTGTCATTCCGCAGCGCGGCCTCACCGCGCGAGGAACCTGCTTTTTCCTGCCAACCCCCCGACTGCGTCAGCGACCGATCACTTTCTAATTCCCAACCCGCTCAGCTACACTGACCTCCGACCATGATCAAGCCCTTCGTCCGCCCTTATCTTTTTCTACTCGTCGCCATAACCGCGTCCCAAGCCCAGCAGCCCAAGCCAGCCGCCAACCCTTTCGGCGCCCTGCCGCAGGCGACTCAGGCGCAGCAGGAGAATTTTCCTCCGCAACTCATCGACGAATTGAACTCAATCAAGGCTGCCGCGCTCACCGACGACTACGCCTACCACCAGGTCGCGCACCTGACCGAGAACATCGGCGGACGCCCCAGCGGATCTCTGCAAGCCAAGGCCGCCGTCGACTACGTTGCCGCCGAGTTGCGACAACTCGGACTCGATGTCCAACTCGAGGAAGTCAAAGTCCCGCACTGGGTGCGCGGCGCGGAGACGGCCGAACTCACCGAATACTCCGGCCAGGCAACCGGCACCACGCAGAAGATCGTCCTCACCGCGCTGGGCGGAAGTACCTCGACCCCGACCGAAGGCCTCGCCGCCGATGTGGTCGTCGTCAACAATTTTGACGAACTCAAAGCTCTCGGCCGCGACAAGGTGGCTGGCAAGATCGTCTTCTTCAACGAACCCTTCGACAAGCGCAAGGCCGAAGGAGGCATGGCCTTCATGGCCTACGGCGAAGCCGTCCGCTACCGCGCCGCCGGACCGAAAGCCGCCGCCGATCTGGGCGCTGTGGCCGCGCTGGTACGCTCAGTAGGCAGCGCCGACTTCCGCTTGCCGCACACGGGCTTCAGTGTCCCCGCAGGAATTCCCGCTGGCGCCGTCACCGCCGAAGACGGCGACCTGATCGCGCACCTCTCCACGCAGGGAAACGTGCGCATGCACCTCACCCTCACTCCACAGAAATTGCCCGATGCCACCGGCTATAACGTGATCGCCGATCTGAAAGGCAGCGAACATCCCGAGCAAGTAGTCGTCGTCTCCGGCCATCTCGACTCCTGGGACCTCGGCACCGGCGCCATCGACGACGGAGCCGGAGTCGCCATCGCCATGGAAGCGGCCGAGCTTTTACAGAAACTTCATCTGCGTCCCAAGCGCACTCTTCGCGTGATTGCGTGGATGGATGAAGAAAGTGGTGGCGCCGGCAGCGCAGCCTACACGAAGGATCATTCTGCAGAATTCTCCGGCCATGTCGCCGCCATCGAAAGCGACGCCGGAGCAGCCCATCCGCTCGGCTTCGACGGAAAGATGAGCGCGCACGCCGCCGAAATCCTGCGCCCGGCGCTCAACGTGCTGCAGAGCACTGGCGCCAACGTGCTGCAGGAAAGCACGTATCCACCCGGAGCCGACATCGCCGCCATGTCTGACGCGGGCGTGCCCGCGCTCGGCATCCTGCAGGATGGCCGCACCTACTTCCACTACCATCACACCGCCGCCGACACGCTCGACAAAATTGTTCCCAGCGAACTCCGCGAAAACGCCGCCGCCATGGCTGTGATGGGATACGCCTTGGCCAGCATGAAAAATCCTCTCCCGCGCTGATGTGATCCACATCACATCGCGGTGAAAAGGTTGCAACTAGAATCCTGCCGGGTGCACCGAACCTTTTTGCAGCCTTTGGGGGCGGTTGACGCATCTCAATTTCGACGCTTATCATCTTCGTTTGGCCTATGGACCACGGACGCCTCCGGGAGGGGGCGTCCTAAGACTTTGATAAGGCAATTATCGAGACGGACTTGAAGTGACCTATGGACAAGAAAAAGCTGGAAGCATTTAAGAAGCGATTGGAAACGCGGCAGCAGGAATTGCGCCGCACCGTGAATCGCACGCAGGCCGACGGACGCTCGGCCGACGAAGACACTGCTCAGGACATCGCCGACCGCGCCGCCAGTTCCTACACCAAGGAATTTTTGTTCAGCCAGAGTAACAACGACCGCCAGACTCTGCAGATGGTCGATAAGGCCCTGGTCCGCATTCGCGAAGGCAGCTTCGGCGAATGCATCCACTGCGGCAAAGAGATCAACGCCAAGCGCCTCGAAGCCGTGCCCTGGACCCGCCATTGCATCGAGTGCCAGGAAAAGATGGAGCAGGGTTTGCTGGAAGAAGCTCCGCGGTAAGAATTAGGTTCGTGGACGAAAAGCGCCGCCGTGAAATCGGCGGCGTTTCGCATTTCGGGGACTCTTCCGCGAGGGGTGACGGGACGGCTTCCTTGGCGAACTTTGCGATTTTCTTCGCGGTCTTAGCGGTCCAGACCTTTTAACCGCAAAGGTCGATAGGCTGGAACCAAGTCGCTGAGAAAAAAGATCGTGCAACATCACGCACTCTTCAATTGAAACGGTAGTTTCCGCAGCCGCTGTCCCGAAGCCGCAAAAATCGCATTCGCGATTGCAGGCGCAAGTGGAGGCAATCCGGGCTCGCCCATCCCGCCGGGATCTTCGCTGCTCTTGACCAGATGCACTTCGATGGGCGGAGCCTCGCTGATCCTTATCGGATCGTAGCCATCGAAATTGGTCTGCTCGACTGCGCCTTTCTTGATAGTGATTTCGTTTTTTAATGCGGCGCTCAGGCCATAAATGATTGCGCCCTCGGTCTGCGAGCGCACCGACTCCGGATTCACAGCCTGCCCGCAATCCACCGCGGCGACAATGCGATCAATCTTCAAGTCGCTACCCTTGACCGTCACTTCGGCAACTTCGGCAAAATAACTCCCGAATGAGAAGAATCCGGCAATGCCGCGTCCACGGCCCTTCGGCAGCGGCTTGGCCCAGCCGGATTTCTCGGCCGCCAGCTCCAGCACCCTGCTCAGACGTGCCGGGTCCACGTCGTCTTCATCCGTCGGCTTCCAGTTCGCAGGTTTGATCAGCAGTTCTCTGCGAAACTGCAGCGGATCTTTTTCAGCCGCAGCCGCCAGCTCATCGATAAAACTCTCCACAGCAAATCCATTGAATGAATTCTCAACCGACCGCCACCAGGCACGCGGCACCGCGCTTGCTACTGGATTGAACTCCAGCAGCACATTCGGAATCGCGTACGGCATCTGCTTTGCGCCGCCAACCTCCTGCCGCGACGGGTCTGCCTTCGGATCCCAATATCCGCGAATCGACGTCGACGCCAGCGTGTGAAACCACGCCAGCGGACGCCCATTCGCCCCAATCGCGCCTTGCATACGATGACACGTCGCCGGGCGATAGAAGTCATGCGTCATGTCGTCTTCCCGCGTCCAGACCAATTGCACCGGCTTGCCCACAACCTTGGCGATCTGCGCCGCCTCCGCGGGAAAGTCCGCTATATAGCGTCGGCCGAATCCTCCGCCCATGAGCGTTGTATGTACAGTCACCTTCGGCGCCTCGATCCCCAACACATTGGCAACCGTCCGCTGCACCCAATCCGGAGACTGCGATGGCGCCCACACTTCGGCTTCAGCCCCTTTCACGTGTACGGTAATGTTCATCGGCTCCATGGTGGCGTGTGCGAGTAAAGGAAGCTCGTACACAGCCTCCACTTTCTTCGCTCCGTTCGAGAGCGCCGCATTCACGTCACCATCATTGCGCACCCGCTTGCCCGGCTTCTGCGCCGCAGCCCGCAAGGCCTCTTTCATTCCGGCGCTCGATTCCGAAACCGCCGCGCCGTGATCCCATGTGATGTCGAGCGCCTCCCGCGCTTTCATAGCGGTCCACGTGGAATCAGCCACGACAGCAATTCCCCCAGCGGTGAATTTGTCGGCGCCGAGGGCGGGGATTTCGAAAACATCGTGCACTCCTGGAATCGCCTTCGCTTTGGCCCCATCGAATTTCGCCGCCTTCCCGCCAAACGTCGGACACCGCGCCACCACCGCGAACACCATGTCAGGCACGCGCACGTCCAAGCCAAACTGCGCACTGCCATTCACCTTCGAAGGCACATCCACTCGCGGCACCGGGTGCCCGATGACTTCGAATTTCGAAGCGTCTTTCAATGGAACTTTCTCGGGGTCCGGTCGTGGCAACTTCTCCGCCGCCCCCGCTAGCTCTCCGTAGCTGGCCTTGCGCGAAGACTTCGCATGCAGCACGCTTCCCTTTTTCGCCACACATTCCGTCCGCGGAACATTCCATTTTGCGGCGGCTGCTGTAATCATCAACTCGCGCACCGTCGCCCCCGAGCGACGCAGCGGCATGTAACTCTCCATCGTGCTGCCACTCCCACCCGTGCCCATGTGCGGATAAATGTCGGGACGCGTCTCCGCCTGCACCACGCTCACCGCGTTCAGATCAACCTCAGCCTCTTCCGCGAGAATCATCGCCAGTCCGGTCTTGATGCCCTGCCCCATCTCCGACTTGGCCACGATCAGCGAAATCTTCCCATCCGGCCCCACATGAATCCAAGCGTCAAACGGATTCGGCACAGGCTTCTTCGGCGCCTTGGAATCCTCTTGCCCCGTAGCCAGCGGCGACATGTGGACGCCAATTACAAGTCCCGCTCCCGCAACTGCTCCTCGTACCACGAATTCTCGGCGGCTGATCGGCATGGCTAGGCTCCCTTCCCTGCGGTCTGAACTGCGGTTGCTGCGGCGCTCGCGACGGACCGATTGCTGGCGCGATGAATCGCTTTCCGAATGCGCTGATACATCCCGCACCGGCACAAATTTCCTACCATGGCGTCATCAATCTGCGCCTCAGTCGGGGCGGGAGTTTTCGCCAGCAACGCTGCCGCCGACATAATCTGCCCCGGCTGGCAGTATCCGCATTGCGGCACCTGCTCGGCGATCCACGCCAGTTGCACTGGATGCGTGTTGTCCGCAGACAGCCCCTCGATCGTCGTGATCTTCTTCGCACCCACCGACGACACGGGCGTTTGACAAGCACGCACCGCCTCGCCATCGAGGTGAACGGTGCACGCGCCGCACAGCCCCATCCCGCAGCCGTACTTCGTGCCCGTCATATTGAGTTTGTCGCGCAGAACCCACAGCAGAGGCGTATCGGGAGCGATCTCAACCTCGTGTGGACTGTTATTGATCACCAGATGAATCGCAGGCATGGGGCATCTCCAACGGCAGGGTCGTGACGTTAGACGAGGCTACCGCAACAAGGTTTGCCGAGCAAATGGGGAATTCGGCAGGGCAGTTCCACGGATAAGCAAGCTTATTCCTTGGGGAATTAGCGAGAGCAGTTTAGCGGGTGCGCCACCTTACCCTTGTCATTCCGAGCCAGCATCATCGGCGAGGAACCTGCTTCTCTGCCGCCACGGCAAGTTCCCTGCGCGAGAATGCTGCGCTTCGCTGCGACAAATCGCATGGAGTCTACTTGGCGGGTTTCTCATCAGGCGCTGGCGCTACCGCTCCCGGCATCACGTTCTTCAACGGAGCCTTGCGTTGCTCGTTGAGTTCCGGATGCGGCAACGGCTTGCGCGGCAACATCAGGTCGCGCTGCGCCGTGTTGTAAACGAAGATTGCCTCCACGACGGCCGCCTGCGCCAGGTCATCCGGCTGCAGCCGCTCGTAGACGTCCATATTGGAATGGTGCGTGCGCGCCCCGTAGTCCAGCATCTCTTGAATAAACTGGAATCCCGGGACTCCGACAGAGTCGAACGCCTCATGATCGGTGCCACCCGTGTTCCGCATCGTGATCGTACCGACGCCCAGGTCCTTCAGCGGCTCCATCCACTGCTCGAAGAGGGGACTGATCGCCGCATTTTCCTGCAGGTAGATGCCGCGAATTTTTCCCGAGCCGTTGTCGACATTGAAGTATCCGGAGATTTTCACCTGCTCCGGCTTTACCTCCACCGGCCCTGCAGGCTTGCGCAGAAATTCCGGCAGCTTCACCTGATCCGGTGCGGTCGAGAGCGGCACGTAACCGAAGTGCTGCTTCACGTACCCATACGAACCGAATTCGCCCTGCTCTTCCCCCGTCCACAGGCCGACGCGAATGGTGCGCCGCGGCTGCACGTGCAGCGCGTTCAGGATGCGCATCACTTCCATCGCGACGATGGTTCCCGCGCCGTTATCGGTGGCGCCGGTTCCCGAGGCCCACGAGTCGAGATGTCCGCCAACCATCACGACTTCATCTTTCAGCTTCGGATCGGTACCGGGAATTTCCGCAATCGTGTCAAAACCGTGTTCGTGATCGCTGGTGAATTCCGTTTCTACATCCATCTCAACGTTGACCGGCACGTTCGCCTTTAACAGCCGGTAGACGCGGCCATAATTCTCGATCGCCATCACTACGATCGGCAGAGTTTCGGCGTGCTCGCGCTGATAGGTAAACCAGCCCATCCCGCTGCCGCCATCGTCAAAAATCGTCCCGCCCGACCCGCCATTGTTCCGTCCATCTCGGCTTGGGACGACCACACCAATCGCATGCTCGGCCGCCAGGAACTGTCCCACTTTCTCGCGGAACTCGAGGCGCTTGATGAACGTCTCGAAGAAATCTTCCTGCTCCCCGACGTGTACTGGGAACTCCGCGGTGGTCTTCAAATTTGCATCGTCGCGGCGCTCGAATAGCGGCTTGTCCACCGGCTTCACGTCGCGCATCGCGCCAAAGAATACGACTTTTCCCGCGAGTTTCCCTTTGAACTTGTCGAGATCCTTCTCGTCCTTCGGATCCATCCAGATCGCGCCACCGCTGATCGCTCCCTTGCTCGACGGCGACCACGGCAATGCCTGCGCGATGAACACCGCCGTATCCGGCGCCGACATTCGCACCCACGTGTTCAATTGCCGCCACCCCAAGCCGAACTCGCCCCAATCCTCAAGGTGCGCATTCGTGCATCCCATGGCCGTGAACTGATCGCGCGTCCACTCGTTGGCTTTCTTCAGGTTCGGAGACCCGGTCAGCCGCGGCCCGATCCCATCCGTCAGTCCCGACGCGTATTCCATGATGTGAGAGTGCGAGAGTCCCTCCTCACGAATCCGCTGGTACATCGTGAGGTCAAGATTTTCGGTCGCCGGCTGCGGCATTTCGTACGACGGCTTCGCGTCGTCGGCTTTGGTGTCTTTGGATTTCTTGTCGGCGGCGGTTAAACAGAAAGGAACAAACAACAACAGGGCAGTTGCAAAGAACGTTTTGTCAGATCGCATTGTCTGGATTCCCTCTTTGAGCGGAGAGCAGAGTAGCAGATTCGCGCGACGATGCGAAAGACGAAACCACAACGGAGATCGCCTATCGGCGGCGTCGCAACATAACAATTGGGAAGCGGGTGATTTTCAAAAGCCCGATGAATCTTTAACGAAGCAATTGTCACTCCGATGCGCCGTGTTATCGCGCGAGGAATCTGCTGTTGCTCGCCCCGCGAGGTGCTCCTGCCCCTTTTGACGCCCCCTTTTTCGCCTGTTAAACTGTTGGTTTGTCACTCATCTCCCAGCCATCGTAGCCACTAGAAGGGAAGTCCGTGCGCGCAGAAACCCGCCGTCAACTTAAGCAAGACGCATTCAGCCGTGTGACCATCGACGCCGCCGAGAAAACGGCTCACTGGACGGTCGAACATCGCAACACCCTCATGATCTCCACCGCCGCGGCCATCGTGGTGGCGGCCGCCGTCATTGGCGGCTGGTTTTACTTGAGCTCCCAGGACGAAAAGGCCAGCCTTGCGCTGTCGGCCGCCGTTCGCACCATGGACACGCCGCTGCGCCCCGCAGGCACTCCCGCCCAACCCGACGTACCCAGCTTCACCTCGGTCAAAGAGCGCACAGAGACCGCCAGAAAGCAATTTCAGGCCATCGTCGACAATTATCCGCACACCCGCACTTCAGACATGGCGCACTATTTTCTGGGCGTGACTGCCTCCGACCTGTCGGACAATGCAACCGCCGAGCGCAATTTCAAAGAGGTCGCCAATTCAGGCAATAAAGAAGTAGCAGCCGTCGCCAAAATCGCGCTCGCCTCCCTCTATGGCCAGACCCATCGCTCGAAAGAGGCCATCGCGCTCTACCAGGAGTTGATCAACAAACCAACCGCATCCGTCGGTAAAGTTGCAGCGCAACTGCAGCTGGCCGAGCTCTACCAGAACTCCAATATGCCCCTCGATGCCAAGCGCACCTACGAGACCATCAAGAAAGAGAATCCCGGCAACGAAGCCGGACAGTTGGCCACGCAAAAACTCTCCGAACTGAAGTAGCACCAACGGGAACGCATAGAAGCCATGTCATCCTGAGCGGCGTTCTTTGCTGCGAAGAACCTATGCAATCTGTCGTCAATGCCCGCCTTTCGCCTCGTAACAGATTTGCGAGGATTACCTTCGTAAGCCTTCCCCCCACGTTTTGCCGTGTGTCCCGCCTCCCACTCAACGAGAATCGTAAGGACTGCATTTTTCATCCTTAGAGTGAGGCCAAATGCTAGGCTGCCGGCGTCCGTTCTTCGCGATCTTTCTCCTCGTTAGCCTGTCCGCGCTCGCCTTCGGCCAGGACGATTCCCCGCAGAGCCTCGCCGACGTTGCCCGCAAGCTGCGCAAAGACACGACCAGCGAAGTTCGCATGACCGACGCCGACACGAAAAAACTCTTCGAGTCGGTAGACACGGTCTTCTCATTCGCCGCTGAAGATACCGGTATGCCCAAGCACGCCACGGTAAAGCGCCGGTTGGTTAGCAAGGCCGACGTTGAGAAATTTCTGACGGGACGCCTCGCCAAAGAGGAATACACGCAGCGCTTCGCCGAGGAAGAGCTGAGCATGAAGAAACTCGGCTTCCTACCACGCGATTTCAACCTCAAGGATTTCCTCGTCAAGTCCACCAGCCAGGAGGTCGCCGGATATTACGACGAAGAAACCAAGACCATCTCGCTGCTGAACTGGGTTCCCTCCGACCGCCAGGAACCGATCCTGGCCCACGAACTCACGCACGCCCTGCAGGACCAGAACTACGATTTGCGCAAGTGGATGAAAGCCGCCGTTAAACCCGCAGGCAGTGGCTCTCCCTCTGGCGAGGGCAATGATGACGGTGCGACCGCCCGCAAGGCCGTCGTCGAAGGCCAGGCCATGGTCGTCTACGTCGATTACATGCTCAAACCGATGGGGCGCAGCCTCGAAGACACGCCCGGCCTCATTTACGAAATGGAAGAGCCCGCGGTAAAGGCCGTCGCCGATTCGCAGATGTTGCACGACGCTCCCATGATTCTCCGCGAGTCCGGAACCTTCGCGTACAAAGAAGGTCTCATCTTCGAAGGCGAGTTGATCCACAAGGGTGGAAAGAAAATGGCGTTTCCGGGCGTCTTCGCCCGTCCGCCGCGAAACTCACATGAGGTGTTGCAGCCAGACGCTTACATCAACGCTGAAAAGCTGCCGTCACTCGGTGTGCCCGATCTGAAGCAGGCTCTGGACGGCCAGTACGACGTTTTCGATTCGGGCGGCATCGGCCAACTCGACGTGCGTGCCTTCCTCAAGCAGTTCGGCGAACGCAAAACCGCGGACGACATCTCATCCTCTTGGCAGGGCGGCACCTACGTAACCTTCCAGCGCAAAAAAGCGCCGGCCGCTGCGCCCGCGACTACCGCCGACCTTGCCCTTCTCTACGTTTCACGATGGAGGACGCCACAAGCCGCTGAGCGCTTCGCGCACTTTTATGCGACGGCAGTCGCCCTGCGCTACCACTCTGCAACGGCTCAGCCTGCGTCGGCTTGCACCGGATCGAATTGCCCCGTATCGAGCGTGCAGATCGCAACTGAAGAAGGATCGGTCATCGTCGAGCACTGGGGAGACAATCGCGTCATCGTCTCCGAAAGCTTCGACACCAACACTGCCTCCCGAGTGCACAACGCCGTCCACGACGACAGCTCTGGCGCGCACGCAGAAATATATCCCCAGCAGGAAATCGCTCAGCGCCTCTACGAAATCCCGGCCTTCCGCCGCTTCTCCGAACAGATCGGCAGCCGTATCGCCCAGGAACTAGCTCTGAGCCCCAGCCGCTAGAGAGGATTTTCGGGCCTCTCCCTTCACGGTCGATCTTCGTTAGCGACCTTCGCTGCCTTTCTTAGCGCACTCTGCGGTTCAAGCCTTTGACGCCCGCCATTTCCTCTTTTCGCTCCACTTGAGTACCATGTTTCCAGCTTCCAATCTCAATCCCTGGATCAACATGGCCGACATCACTCTCCGCGTTAACGGCAGTGAAAAGAAAGTCAGCGTCTCCCCGGAGACGCCTCTACTCTGGGTTCTCCGCGACACACTCGAACTCACCGGAACAAAATTTGGTTGCGGCGCAGGACTCTGCGGCGCCTGCACCGTACACGCCGACGGCAACCCGATTCGCTCCTGCTCGACTCCGGTCTCGCAAGTCTCGGGCAAAAACATCACTACGATTGAAGGGCTCTCGGCCAACGGCCTGCACGTGCTGCAGCAAGCCTGGATCGCTGAAGAAGTCCCACAATGCGGCTATTGCCAGGTGGGGCAGATCATGTCAGCCGCCGCGCTGCTCGCGAAAACACCGAATCCCAACGACGACCAGATCACGCAGGCCATGAATGGCAACCTCTGCCGCTGCGGAACCTACGAGCGCATCCGCAAAGCGATTCACCGCGCCGCCGGAAACGGAGGTGCTCGATGAGCCCCGTCTCCCGCCGCACTTTCGTCGCCACCGGAGTCGCCGCCGGAGCCGGACTCGTGATCGGCTTCTACCTGCCGCATGGCAGCAGTTCGCAGAAAGATTCCTTCTCACCGAGCGCCTATCTGCGCATCACGCCCGACAACAAAATCACCATCGTCGTCGCCCGCTCCGAGATGGGACAAGGCGTCCGCACCGCGCTCCCCATGATCCTCGCCGAAGAACTCGAGGCCGACTGGAAACAAATTGAAATCGAGCAAGCCGGAGCCAGCACGCTTTTCGGCGACCAGACTACCGGAGGCAGCGCCAGCATCCGCACCACGTGGGATCCCATGCGCAAAGCCGGAGCCGCCGCGCGCGAAATGCTGATCTCCGCCGCAGCCCTCACATGGGGCGTCCCACGCTCCACCTGCACCGCAGAGTCAAGCCACATCAAGCACGCCGCCACCAACCGCAGCTTAAGTTACGGCGACCTTGTCGCCAAAGCCGCCACGCTTCCCATTCCCAGCGACTCGCCGCTGAAGCAGAGCAAAGACTACAAAATCGTCGGACAGCGCCTCCCCCGCGTTGATTCTCTCGCCAAAGTAAAAGGCGAGGCCACCTTCGGCATCGACTTCCGTCTGCCCGGGATGAAATTCGCCGTTCTCTCCCGCTCCCCCAAGATCGGCGGCAAGGTTTCCGCCTTCGACGACAAGGAATCGAAAAAGATTTCTGGCGTGAGCTACGTCGGCAAGATCGGTGACTCCTCCGTCGCCGTGGTCGCCGACAGCGTTTGGGGCGCGATGGAAGGCCGGCGCGTTCTCAACGTCACCTGGGACGACGGCCCCAACAAAGACCTCAACACTGCCGCGGTCATGGCGTCACTGAAACAAGCAGCGTCGAAAAAAAGCGCGAGCCTCTACTTGGCCGGCGATCCCACAAAGGCTGCAGGCCGCCACATCTCCGCCGAATACGAACTTCCCTTCATGGCGCACGCTCCCATGGAACCCGGCAACTGCACCGCCTCCTATCAGCCCTCGAAGTGCGAGCTCTGGGCGCCAACACAGGTTCCGCAAGACTGTCGCGATTCTGTCGCGCCCGCCATTGGCCTCGATCCCGACCAAGTCAAAGTCAACGTCACTCTCATGGGCGGAGGCTTCGGGCGTCGTCTCGAACACGACTATGCCGTCGAAGCCGCGCTCGTCTCAAAGGCAATCAGCGCTCCCGTAAAAGTGATCTGGACGCGCGAAGACGACATGCGCTTCTCCACGTACCGACCCGCGAGTTTGCATCAGCTGAGCGCCTCGCTCGACGGCTCCGGTTACCCGCTTGCACTCACGCACAAAATCATCGCACCTTCGATCAGCGGCCAAAAGGGACAGCCCACTCCGAATAACGTCGATCCCGACCTGCCCGACGAGGCCGGACCAGTCTACGGTCTGCCCAACTATTCGATCGATTACGTGATGACTGAAACTCCCGTCCCGCTCGGCTGGATGCGCTCCGTCTACGCGCTGCAGTCAGCGTTTGCGCTCGAAAGTTTCATCGACGAACTCGCACTGGCAGCCGGAAAAGATCCTCTGCAATATCGCTTGCACCTGCTCGCGAAAGATCAAGACCTTACTTACTTCACGACCACGTGGCACACCGCCCGCATGCGCGGGGTGCTGCAACTCGCCGCAGAAAAATCAGGATGGGACAAACCGCTTCCTCCCGGCCATTTTCGCGGCGTCGCCTGCTTCGGTTGCTTCGCTTCATACATGGCCGAGGTCGTCGAGATCACCATGGAGAACGATCAGCCCCGCGTTCATCGCGTGGTCGCCGCCGTCGATTGCGGACAAGTCGTGAACCCCAGCATTCTCGAACAGCAAATTCAAGGCGGGATCGTCTACGGCCTAGCCAACGCCCTCCGCGCGAAAATCACCATCGACAAAGGTCGCGTCGTGCAAGGCAACTTCGACGACTACGCTCCGCTTCGCATGGACGAAAGTCCAGCCGTCGAGGTCTACGCCGTCCCGAGCGTCGAAGCACCGACCGGAATCGGCGAACCGTCCGTGCCGCCGGTCGCCCCAGCACTATGCAACGCAATTTTCGCCGCAACGAAAAAGAGAATTCGTGCGCTGCCAATTCTGAGCTAAGTATTCGCCAGATTTTCAAGTAGGGCCGGCCGCCCTCGGCTGTCCAGTCGGGCGAAGCCCGGCAGTTCTCGAGGAGAATCCGACGTAATGCATAAATGGATCGCCATCCTATTTCTCTCTTCTCTATCCCTCGCCCAAACAACTCCATCTTCCGTCCCCGCCGCCCGCCTCGCCCACCTCCACCACGGCATCAATCTCAGCGAATGGTTCGCCCAGGTCTGGGACCCCAAGGGCTACACAAAGGAACACTTCCAAACCTGGACCACCTCCACCGACATCGCACTCATCAAATCCGCCGGCTTCGATCATGTCCGCCTCAGCGTCAATCCCCAACCGATGATGGACGCAGCCCACCGCCAGAACGGCACGGCCGAATATTTCACATCCCTCGACGCAGCCGTGAAAATGATTCTCGACGCCGGACTCGCTGTCGAAATCGACATGCATCCCGACTCCGATTTCAAAGCCAAGCTCAATCAGGATGACTTCGTCGAGCGCTTCGCCGACTTCTGGCGCACAGTCGCGCAACACTATTCGTCATGGGATGCCGACCGCGTCTTCTTCGAAATCCTCAATGAACCTGAGATGCGCGATGCCTACCGCTGGTACGGCGTCGAGGCGAAGCTCACGACCGCCATACGCCAAGCCGCCCCCGCCCACACCATCATCGCCGCCGGCGCCAAATGGGACGACAACTACGACATGATTTTCCTCGAGCCCCTGCGCGATCCCAACGTGATCTACGTCTTCCACTTCTACGAGCCGCACATTTTCACTCATCAAGGCGCGACCTGGGGAGCCTACTACTGGCACTGGCTGAAGGGCCTGCACTATCCGTCCTCGCCGGAAAATGCTGCGCAAGTTGCCGCCACAATTCCTGAACCAATCCATCGCCTCGACGTCGTTCGCTATGGCCAAGATCACTGGGACGCGTCGCGCATCGAGGCCGAGATCAATCAGGCCGCTGACTGGGCCAAGCAAAATGGCGTTCCGCTTGTGTGCAACGAATTCGGAGTCTTCCGCAACGCTGATCCGCAGGACCGCGCGGCCTGGATCAAAGACACGCGTACCGCCCTCGAACGCCACAACATCGGCTGGGCTATGTGGGATTATTCCGGCAGCTTCGGCGTCGTCACAAAAAAAGACGGCAAAGCCACGCTGGATGAAAACACGGTGCGCGCTCTCGGCCTGAAGATGCCATAGGCGGCGCCTACCGTGGCGCTTGTGGTCAGCTCGTTGTTATCTTCAGCGGTGTCATCCTGAGCGGAGCCGCTCTTCAGGCGAAGCGAAGGATCTCCCGTTGAACCGGCCTCGCGCGTAAGCCAACCTCCACCACTATTACTCAGAGCCTGATTACTTAGACCCCTGCATCCGCATGTCCTCGGCGAAATTCTGAAATGCCGCTACGTCCTCGGCTGGACCACGCAGATCGTTCTTCCTTCGCATCGCATCCTGCACCGCCGTCTCCGCCGTCCAGTACTTCAAGAACACGCCTTCCCGCAAATACCGGATCTGCTGCAGCGTCGAGTCCGAGGCGCCTGCGTACTTATCCATCTGCCGCAGAAAGAACTCATAGAGCGGTTTGGGCAGTTCGAAGCTGTCCGGTGCGTCATGCCGCTTGTATTCGAAGATCGTCTTCTGATGCCACGCATTGAACTTCTTCGTGCCGAACGAATCCGTCATCTCAAGAAAAATCTGCGACGTCGGCACGACCACTCGCACCTCCGATCCATTCGCAGGATGTAGCACCCACACTGCCACCGTGTGATTCGGATAAGGCCAGAACAGTCCAACGCTCCTCACTCCCGCACGCTCTACCAGAAACGCATACAGAGCCGAAAGCTCATCGCACTCCGCCGAAGCTGTCGGCGTCACCGTCGAGACGCTCTTCACACCTTTCCACTGACTCCATATACGGTCAGAATTCGGCGGCATGTTCGTGATCGTCCAATGCACGTTCCAGAAGCCCGCATCGCGCGTCGCTTCATACAGAAGCCGTACGATCACGAAGTCTGAATAACTAATGCTCCCCGGCGCAATCTTGTACGCTTTCGTAAACGATTCGAAGCTTTGCCGCATTCCCGAACTATTTTCCAGATTCTTCGCCCGCCCGCGCACCTCTCCCACCAAATCTGCCACCGTCGCATCCGTCGCACGCGGGCCCTGCGCTTGCGACTTCGGATCGGTCGCCCGCAAAGCGCCAGCTGTCAGCACAACCAAAGCGCAAACACACCGAAATACAAATCGCGCTCGCACCCACAAATCATATCCGCGAGCCCGCGAAATGCCAGATGAATCGCGGCCCTCTGCGCAAATTAATACCGGAACTTCTCTCTCGCCACTGGTGTCTAAGCTTAAAATCAATGCGGTCTCGCCAGCGTTACACGATCTCTCGCCACTGGTGTCTAAGCTTAAAATCAATGCGGTCTCGCCAGCGTTACACGATCTCTCGCGCCGTTGTCTGAAATTCGCCATTGCGAGGTAGGCCATGCTCGAAGCCGTGCACCTTACCAAGCGCTACGCCTCCCTGCCTGCCGTGCAAGATCTCTCCTTCTCCCTGCGTCCCGGACAAGTCCTCGGCTGTCTCGGCCCCAACGGCTCGGGCAAGAGTACTACCGTGAAGATGCTTAGCGGCCTGCTTCAGCCGACGCGCGGTACAGTCCAGTTCGATGGCCACAACATTCAAGACGATTTAACCGCTTACCGAAAGCATCTCGGCTACGTACCCGAGGAAGCGCACCTCTATCCCTACCTGAGTGGATGGGAATATCTCGAGATGATCGGCACCCTGCGCGGCATGCCCGACTTCGAACTGGCCAAAAAAATCGACTCGCTGCTTGAACTTTTCTCACTGCACCCTCACCGCCACGCGACCATCGGCACCTATTCCAAAGGGATGCGCCAGCGCATCCTCCTCATCGCAGCGATCATGCACAATCCGGATATCTTCATCTTCGATGAGCCCCTCTCCGGCCTCGACGTGACGTCCGCCTTGATCATCAAGAATCTGGTGCAAGCTCTCGGCCTCAGCGGCAAGCTAGTCTTTTACTGTTCGCACGTACTCGAGGTCGTTGAGAAAATCTGCTCCGATGTTCTCATCCTCCGCAAAGGAGTCGTCATCGCGCAAGATTCCGTCGCGAACATCGGCCAGATTCTTGGCCAGTCGCTCGAGAACACATTCCTCCACCTAGTCGATGAGGTGGACACCGTGACCGTGGCCCGCGACATCGTCGACGTCATAAGCATGCGTTCAAGGTTGTCCGCGGCATGACCTCGCCCTTCGAAATCGCCGGCCATTGGTGGAACTTCTACCGCCAACGCCCTTTCGGACGACTGGTCGAGCTCTTCATTGCTCGCATCTTTCGCGGTGGCGGAGACGCCGACGCTGAGGGTCTCGATCTCGGCATCGGTCTGGTGCTTACCGTGCTCGCAATGCCCGGCGGATTCGTATCTCTTCTGTTGCTCGACAAGTACGGAACATTCGCGCAATGGCTACGCGGGCTCAAACCTTTCGATGTACTCCAAGCCGCTCTTCCCGACGAGTACTTCTTCATCGTGCTTTCCATGGTGGTGACCGGAGCCGTTGCCGTCTGGCGATGGGACGCCATCTTTCCCGACCGCCGCGACTACATCAATCTCGTTCCGCTGCCGATCGCGACCAAGACCATCTTCTCCGCCAACCTCGTCGCAGTCGTCTTTCTCGCCGGACTGGTTTCCCTCGATGTCAACGCCGTTTCCTGCATTCTGTTTCCCGCGGTCGTGGCTGCAACTCAAATGAAATTTCTGTTCTTCGTGAAGTTTGCCGCCATCCATGCCGTCGGAGTCTTGCTCTCGAGTTTCTTCTCGTTCTTTGCCGTCTTCTCGCTCTTGGGCTTGCTGATGGCGCTCCTGCCTCCATCAGCCTTCCGCCGCGTGTCGGCCTACGCGCGCGGGATCGTCGTCGTTTACCTGGTTACGCTTCTCTGCACCACCGCTGCGGTTCCAAGTTTGTTAAGGCACGCAACAGGCCCCGCGCCTGGATGGACGTTCCTGCTTCCCTCCTGCTGGTTCCTGGGACTCTGTCAATGGATGCGTGGCCGTGCGACTCCCGCCATGGTCGAACTAGCCAAACTGACACTCCCACTCCTCCTCGCAGTCATCGCAGTCGCATTCTGTGTTTACGTCGCGGGCTATCGCCGCCACTTTATCCGCATTGCCGAGCTCACGGAGACAATCGCCGAACCGCGCCGCAACCCGACCAGCCATCTGCGGCTGAGACCTCTGCTCTCACGCCTCCTGAGAACTCCATTCCAGATCGCGTGCTTTGCTTTCGTCTGGAAGACTCTGCGTCGCAGCGAAACCCACCGCCTGGTCCTCACCGCCGTTGCTGGTCTGGGGCTGGTTCTCTCCTCGCAAGCTCTCATGAACGCCATGGACGATGCGCCATCCGCCCGTCAAGCCGCTCTCTCGCCCGACGCCCTCTCCATCCCGTTCATCCTGACGTTCCTGATCATCGTCGGCCTGCGCGTCGTATTCGAAATTCCGGTCGAACTGCGCGCCAACTGGATCTTCCAACTGATGCTCGATCCGAACCAGCCAGAATGCGAAGCTTTGGCCAGAAACGTAATTCTCATATTTCTCCTGCCCTGCATTTTCGTGCCCGCCTTTCCCCTCTATGCGTACCTGGAAGGCTTCACGGTCGCCGCTCTCCACACGCTCCTTGTAATAACCTGGACCGTCCTGCTCACCAATATTCTTCTGGTCCGCTTCCGCAAGCTCCCTTTCACCTGCACCCTCCCACTCTTCAAACAGCACTCCATCGTGATACTGATCTCGTTCGTCTTCGGATTCCTGATCTACGCCCTCTCAACGCCGGAGTTCGAATCCTCGGCTCTTCAGCAACCGTTGCGCATGCTCACTCTTGTGCCGGTCGTGATCGCTGCCTGGTTGATTCCGCACTATCTGGAAAAGAACACTCCCGACATCGACCGCAAACTAATCTTCGAGGAATCCCCCAGCCGCACTATCGAACTTCTGCAGCTCGGAGATTAATCAAACGAGTCCGTTTGACGCTGGTGTTGGGGTGGGTGTTAGACGTGGCATTGGGGTCAGTGTTGAACCCTGTGACGGGGTCGCCCAAGAGAGAGCCGCGAAGCGGCGCTATTCATTAGCCTGGGACGTAAGTACCGGGTAGACGGACAAAAGATGCGCCGAGTCCCGCAGGGACGGCTCTGTTCTCAATCTCAGAACGCTCCCAACCACTTCACCGGCAAGTGCGCTGCCAGCGCATTCGCGAGTCGTTCATCCGCCGTGATCAGTTGCTTCTTTGCCTGAACCGCTAGAGCAACATAGAGAGAATCGTAAACTGACCGACCGAAGTTAAACGCGACCGGTAGAGCTTCCGGCAGCAGCGTTGCCGAAGAAACCGTTGGAATCGCGCGCTGCACCAGCGACAGCATCGCCGATTCCGCATCCGCGCGGGAGAACCTCTGCTGGAGAACGGCTTTCCAGACAATGTTGCTGCATTCTGCCCAGAAAATGTCGGGAACCAGCAAACCCACCGCACCGGCTTCGTAATCATCCAGCAATCGAAAAGCCTCGGGTCTCAGGAGCTCACCCTTAGCTGGCAGCATCCATTTCGCCGCAATGCTTGCGTCGAGGACGAACGTCGTCACCGCTCCCGATCCTCACGGATCATTTCCTCGGCGGAAGGAAATGGACCGGGTGACAGGGGTTCTCGCGAAGAGAGCTCTCTCATCCTTCGAGCGAACTCGCGCCGGCGCCGTAATTCCTCGGCGGTGGGGACGTTCTGTTCGAGAAGCTCAATCACTTCTGCCGCAATCGACTTCCGATTCTTGCGGGCTCGTTCGCGCAGCGCCTTGTAAATCGCCTCCGGAACATTCTCCACATAAAGTGTCGCCATAGGGAACTCCTAGGAATAGTCTAGCACTCCCCTAGGGAAATGGGGCACCCGTTTCCTTGACACCCCCACCCCCCTCCCTTTATCCTAAGTCTTGCTCCTTGCGGTACTTACGCCCTCTTGGCGTCTTCCGCGGGCCTGTATTCGGCACATTGCCGCGGAGGTTTCGCAATGTTCCTCGACATCAAAGACCTGGAACGCAATCCCGTCGAATTCGACGAGGTGTTTCAGCCCGATGTCATCGACTTAGGCGGCGAAGCCCGCCAGCGCACGCCACTAAAGTCGTCCGGGCGCGCCGAACTGGTCGAGGAGCATCACGGCAAGCATCAGATTATTAGGGACATCCGCCTGCGAGGGCGCCTGTCGACCGGCATCGAATTGCAGTGCGCCCGTTGCCTCGAACCGGTACAGCAAGACATAAAGCGCGATTTTGAATTGCTCTACCGCCCCCTCGGCGCCGACGCTGGACGCGACGAACTCTCAGTCACCGACGCGGAAGCCGAGATCGGCTATTATCAGGGCGACGGCATTTTGCTCGAAGACGTTTTGCGCGAGCAGGTACTGCTGGCGTTGCCGTTGAAAGTGACGTGCCGCGAAGACTGCAAGGGCCTGTGCCTGCACTGCGGCAAGAATTTGAATGAGGAACAATGCTCCTGCGCCGTTCCGATGGAAGATCCGCGCTGGGCGGCGTTGAAAGAAGTTCGCAGCAAACTTGAACACTAGAACAGCCGTCAGCGCTCAGCCATCAGTATTCAGCCAACCGACTGAATGCTGACTGCTGAGTGCTGAATGCTAGATTTTGAGCGGCTGGCCCGACGGCCCCGCAAGAAGGATTCAACCATGCCTAATCCAAAACGGCGACACTCCCAGAAGCGCACCTCCACCCGGCGCGCTCACGACTCGCTCAAAGCTCATAGCCTTGCCGAGTGCCCCAACTGTCACGAGAAAAAAATGCCGCATCGCGCCTGCGTCAAATGCGGGTACTATAAAGGACGCGAAGTCGTCGACGTCGGCCAAGCCAGCTAGCTCTACCACACCATGCCTAGCGTGATCGCGCTGGATGCGATGGGTTCCGACCGCGCTCCCAAGCCTGAGATTGAGGGCGCCCTCCACGCCGCCCGCCAATACGGCGTGCGCGTGCTATTGGTCGGTCCCGAGACCGTGGTCAAGGCCGAACTCGATCGCCATCACTCGGCCGCGCACCTGCCCATCGAAATCGTCCACGCCAGCGAATTCATCACCATGGAAGACAAGGTGGAGGCCATCCGCGGCAAGCGCGACTCCTCCATGCGCGTCGGACTGCGCATGGTCCGCGAAGGGCAAGCCGCCGGATTCGTCACCGCCGGCAACACCGGCGCCGCCATGGCCACCGCGAAAGTCGTGCTGGGAGCGGTTCCAGGCGTCGATCGTCCCGCGCTAGCCGCGGTCTTTCCGACGGCTCCCGGCAATCCTGCCATGCTCCTCGACGTCGGCGCCAACGTCGATTGCACGCCGCAGAATCTCGAACAGTTCGCCGTGATGGGTGACGTTTACTTCCGAGCGATGTTTGGAAAACGGTGGGGCACGACGGGACCGCGCGTCGGACTGCTCTCCATCGGTGAAGAAGAAAGCAAAGGCAATGAACTCACCCGCCAGTCCTTTCAACTGCTCAAGCAGCTTCCGCTGAACTTCGTCGGCAACGTCGAAGGCCGCGACCTTTACAACGGCAAGGTGGACGTCATCGTCGCCGACGGTTTCGTCGGCAATGTCGCCCTGAAAATTTCCGAAGGCGTCGCCAATCTGGTACGCACCGCCTTGAAGGAATCGCTGAAAGCAACCATCACACGCCAGGTCGGAGCCTTGCTCTCGCGCAGCGCCTTCACCGATTTCAAGAAGCGCCTCGACCACACCGAATACGGTGGCGCTCCGCTGCTCGGAGTGAAGGGTGTGTGCGTGATTACGCACGGATCGTCGAATGCCAACGCCATCAAGAACGCAGTCCGCGTTGCGGCAGAATTTTCCGAGCGCGGCATTAACAACTCGATTGAGCGTGGCCTCGCCTCGCTTCATCCCGTTTCGGTTGAAGAAGTGACACAATCCAACTAGTGGTTTCCACGAAAGTTCATGACTGATAACACGATCGCACTGATTTTCCCCGGCCAGGGTTCTCAATCCGTCGGCATGGGCAAAGACCTCTACGAAAAATATCCACTCGCACGGCGGACTTTCGAAGAAGCCGACGACGCCCTCGGCTACAAACTTTCCACCGTCTGCTTCGAAGGCCCCGAGGACCAACTCCGCCTCACAGAGATCACCCAGCCCGCGATCCTGACCGCATCCGTCGCCGCTCTCCGCGTGCTCGAAACCCGCATGCCCAAGCCCTGCTACGTCGCCGGGCACAGCCTCGGCGAATATTCCGCGCACGTCGCCGCTGGTACCTTCAGCTTTGCCGACGCCGTCCGCACCGTCCGCAACCGCGGCAAGTACATGCAGGAAGCCGTCCCCGTCGGCGTCGGCGCCATGGCCGCCATCCTCGGGATGAACCTCGACAAAGTCACCGCCGTCTGTCACGACGCCGCGCAAGGCGAAGTCTGCGAGCCCGCCAACATTAATTCGCCCGAACAGATCGTCATCTCCGGCAACACCGCCGCCGTCGAGCGCGCCACCAAGCTCGCCGACGAGCGCGGCGCGAAACGTGCCAAGATCCTCCCCGTCAGCGCACCATTCCACTGTTCTTTGATGAAGCCCGCGCAAGACCGATTGAAGGCCGACCTCGACGCACTCAAGTTACAGAAGCCCGTCTATCCCGTCGCCTGCAACGTCGAAGCCACGCTCGTCACCGACGATCTCCACGCCCACGACACGCTCCTGCGCCAGGTCACCGGCTCGGTGAAGTGGGAACAGTGCATCCACCTGCTGATCGCGCAAGGGGTCCAGACCTTCATTGAGGTCGGCCCAGGAAAAGTTTTGACTGGATTGATGCGGCAGATCGACCGCTCGAAAACCTGCATGAACGCCAGCGACGACACAGCCCTGACAAAAACGCTGGAGTCCCTAGGCAAACCGCCAGCCTGAGGAAAGGTGCTTGAAAATGCGCTGCCGATTTTCTTAGAGACCCTAGCGACTTTTCTTAGCGACCTTAGCGGTTAAATGCTCTTAGCCGTCACCGGAAAATCAGTTCACACGGCGGATAGCTCAGCGTGTGGTCCTTCTTCTCCACCCAAACCTGCGCGTGTTGCGCGCGGTCATTCACTACTACGTCGACCACCACTCCGCTACCGCCGCCCGGACACCCGCTCGCGCCAAACACCTTCTGCGTTTTGATCAGCCCCCACTCCCCGCCCGGTCCCCAGTCGCGATAGAAATCCCCAAATGGATACTTAGGATACTGTGCCGGATGCTGCTCCCACTGTGGATCATGCATCCAGATTCCGTAAGCAGTTTTGTAGTCCTGCTTCTGCAGTGCGCCAAAAAAATGTCCCACAATCATTTCTTCCGGCTTAAACCGAAACCACCAGACCACCGACAGCAAAAGCACGAGCACCACAACCGCAGTAATGATCCGCTTCCGCCGCTTATGCTCCCCAGCCGGGTTGTACTCTTTTGCGTCCAGGAGTGTCATACCCCTCTATCCTAACGGACACTGCGCACAAATCAAAAGTTCCCCATAAAGAAATGAGAAATTGACAAACTTAGTAATTGGGAAATTTGAAAATCGCTGCTTCGCGACGTAAATTACTCAATTACTAAATTACCCAATTTCTGAATGCTTCACAGCGTCCTCTTAAACAACGGAATCGCAACCCCCAGCGTGACCGCCGCAAAGATCGACAGAAACAGCATGTCTCCCCACACCGCCCTCAGCGTAGTCTCCTTCAGCAGCAGGCACTTGAACCCGTCCACCGCATAAGTAAATGGATCGCACCTCGCGATCGCTCGCAGCCACGACGGAAACGCCTGTATTGGATAGACCGAGCCACTGGGAAAGAACAGCAGTGTATTCAGAATCCCAAACATGGCCCGCGGCACCAGCGGATCTTCAATCCGCACCATCAGCAGAAACATCATCGTATTGAACGCAAGCGACGTCAGCACGATCATGATCAGCAATCCGAATATGGTTACGGGATTGAAGATCGTCCCCACTCCCGCCATCATCGACCCGATGCCTACGATGATCACGCCGGTCATCACGGCTTTAATCGCGCCCGCCAAGTTCAGCCCCAACACCAGTTCGAGCTTCGTGATCGGAGTAACCAGGTACCCTTCGTGCACCCCGCGCGCCTTGTCGTCGATGTAGAGCATCCCGCCGCCGATCATCACCGACACAAACATCGCCAGCACCAGCGACCCGGGCAGCAGGTATTTCATGTACTCGATATACGGATAAAGTTCGACAATATCCAGCGCCGTCTGCTGCAGAATGCGCGGCGAAACCGTGGGCTGGTTGAGCGAATCGGTCAGCGAAGTCAATTCCCCCTCGACCGCCGAGCTCATGAAGTTGTCGCTGTTGTCCACCACCAGCGCGATTCGCGGATGATTCTCCTCATACACGCGCCGCGAAAACTGTGGCGGGATAATCACCGCGCCTTCCAGCTTCCCGTTGCGAACGTCGTCCATCGCCTGCCGGTCGCTGTCGTAATAAATCGGAACGAAGGTCCGAATATTCGCCCGCACCGAATCGAACGCCTCACGCACCCGCAACGCCTGCGGCCCGCCGTCCTGATCCACAATCGCCACCCGCGCGTCGTGAATCTTTCCGCCAAACGCGTTGCCCAGAATGATCAACTGCACCAGCGGAAAAATCATCGACGCCAGCATCAACGCCGGCGACCGGAAAAACTTGCGCATCTCGCGCTCGACAATCGCCATCATTCGATTCATAAACTAGTCCTGAGTCCCGAGTCCTGAGTCCCGACCAGTTTCTGTTGCTTGCAGAGAACGGATTAGCCCGCTCAAAATGCGGCCCAGTTCATCCAGTTGCTGACAAAAGTGTCCTGCCTTTCCGGCCGTCAAGTAGTGACTCTGCTCGGCAATCAGGGTCTGCGTTTCGATCTCGGCGAGCGATCCGCGTGAATGCCGCAGAAACCTCACAAAATCGCGATTCGAGTAGTGAGCCTTTCCCTCAGCGATGTTGCTGGGAACTGAAACGGCCGCGCGGCGTAGCTGGCTGACAAGCCCATACATCTCATGCGAAGGAAATCCATCTGTCACATCGTAGATCGCCGCGACGAGTTCCATCCCTTTCTTCCATGCAATCAGATCCTTATACCCGCTCTTGCCCATAACATCTGAACCTTTCTGCCAGCGCTCGACTCAAGATTAACTACGGTTTTCCTCGGGACTCACGACTCGGGACTCAGGACTACTCACGGTTGCAACCCCGGCCTCTGCGGCATCACAAACGCATACGACTTCTGCAGCTCATCGCGCAGCTGCCGTCCGGTGTAGTGCACGAATACGTCGTCCAAAGTCGTGTTCTGCACCGAGAGCGATTTCACGGCTACTCCCGCCTTGACGGCCATCTCGACTAGCTCCGTCGTCGTGCGCGAGCCGTTGCCCGTCAGTACTCGGAACATCCCCGCGCCCTCATGCTGAACCGATGTGACCTCGCTCAGCGTGTGCAGTTTCTGCTCCCAGTCCGCGGGCGGATTCTCAAACTGCGCCTCAATCACGTTCGACCCTGGCACGCTGGCCTTCAGAGCACTTGGCGCATCGAGCGCCACCAGCTTTCCGTGATCCACGATCGCAATCCGGTCGCACAGCCGGTCCGCTTCGTCCATGTAGTGCGTGGTGATCAGGATCGTCAGATTCCGATGCTCCTTGATATTTCCCAGCATCTCCCACACCGCGACACGCGACACCGGATCGAGTCCTGTCGTCGGCTCGTCCAGAAAGAAAATCTTTGGATGGTGCACCAACCCCCGCGCAATCTCCAACCGCCGCCGCATGCCGCCAGAGAGCGTCTTCGTCGCTGCATCGCGCCACTTCGTCAGATCGACCAACTCCAGCAACTCATCAATCGAACGTTGCCGCTCCTTGGCTGGAACGTCATACAGCTTGGCGTAAATACTCATGTTCTCTTCGATCGTCAGATCGAGATCGCTGGTCAGCGCCTGCGGAATCACTCCAATCATTCTTCGCGCCGCGTTTGGCTCCTTTGCCACATCGTGCCCGCCAATGCGCGCTTTCCCCGACGTGATCGGGATCAGCGTCGTCATCATTCGAATCAGCGTCGACTTCCCTGCTCCATTCGGGCCCAGTAGCCCAAAAATCTCACCCTCTTTCACGCTGAAGTTCACATCGTCCACCGCCGTGAAGTCTCCGTACTTCTTGACGATGTGCTCCACCTCGATCGCCGAAGGCGCTGTCGGATCGTACACAGGCCTCTCCAGCGGAGTGCTCGAACCATTCGCGCCTGTTCGCGGTTGTTGGTTTGGCTCAGCCATCATCGTTGCTCCGCTGCCGCCGCACTCTGCGAATTGCCGCCTTTCATCTGCTCCGGCGAAACCAGCACCTCCGCCGTCATCCCCGGCACATACGCTCCTTTGGGATTGTCCAGCCGCACCTTCAGCACAATCGTTTTGATGTCGCGTTTCATCCGGCTCACATCGCGCTGCGTGGCAAAGTCGCCCTCCACGCCTTTGAAGAACACCTTGCCGCTGGTCACCGTTCCTCCCGGCATGCGCACACGTAGCACGTCGCCGTACCCGATATGGTCGGCGTACGTCTCAGGAATCGCCGCTCGCGCCCACGTGTCGCTTAGGTCCACGATTGTTACGATCGGCGCTCCGATGTTCACTACTTCCCCCTGCCGCGCCGCGCGCACCGAGACCGTTCCGCTCACGGGCGCATAGACGTTCGTATAACCGAGCCGCACCGCTGCCTGATTCCTCTGGGCAATCGCAGTCTTCAGATCAGCCTCGGTCGACGCCACCGTGCTCTTCGCAGCATTGGCCTGTTGCGTCCGGGCGAGGGCTGCATTCAGATCTGCCTCCGCGGCCCTTACCATTTCCTGCTGCGCCTGAAACGTCGCTTGCGCCGCTTGCAGATTCGTCTCCGCCTGCACGCGATCCTGGTCCGACGCCACTCCAGACTTGGCCAGCTCAATCGTGCGCCGGCTGTCGCTCGCAGTCCGATCCAGCGTAGCCTTCGCCTGCAGCAGCTGCGCCTTCGCCGACGAGAGCTTGGCTTGCGCGTTGGCCACGTCGCTCGAAGTCGATCCGGAAGTAGATTTCTCCGTATGCTGCATCTCCGCGACTTTATGCTGCATGCTCGCGATCGTCGCGGCCGCGGCCGAATCCTGTGCTTGCAACTCCGATGCATCCAGCACCGCAATCAGATCTCCAGCTTTCACCGGCGTTCCTTCATCCACCAGCAATTTTTGCAGCCGTCCCTGCACCTGAGCGCTCACGATCACCTGATTCGAATCCACGGTTCCAATCAGCACCAGGTCCCGCGAGTGGTCAGTCGAGAAGAAATAATAAGTAGCGGCAATCAGGAAAATGATCCCGAGCAGCATGAAGAAACGGTTGCGCGCGCTCATGAGCGTGCTCCTTGCATGGCGTTATGTTTTGGCTTGGCTGCGCCCTTGGGTCGGGGGACGAATAACGCGGCGGAAATAAAATCCAGCACCGCTGCCCTGCGCTCGGCAATGCGCTCCGGCGTCAGCGGATTGAAACCCACAATCTTCTGCATCATGGGCGCGCTGCTGAAATAAAAAACAATCATCGCGACCATCGACGGCACAAAGTGCGCCGGGTTGACCGGACGAAACTCGCCCTCCGCAATGCCCTTCTGCATCAACTCGCCGACTCGCTGAAAAATCGGCCGGATGTAGTTCTTGATCACTTTTTCGATGTGCGGCGACTGTCCTTCCCGCGCGCGCATCATTTCTCGCTGCATCAGGCGCGGGTACAACTGATTCGAGGCGACAAAATCAAAATACGCGCCCGCATACGCCATCATCTTTTCGCGTGGCGGCAGTTCACTGTCGAGCACGCGGAAGACGGTGGTTTTCAAGCCGGAAAAAGCGTCGTCGAGCACCGCCCCGTATAGTGTTTCCTTGTCCTTGAAGTAGTAGTAAAGCAGCGCCTTGTTGACGCGAGCCTCGCGGGCGATTTCATCGGTCCGGGCTCCGGCAATCCCATGCTCGGCAAACTCCTGCGCTGCCGCCTGCAGGATCGCGGCCCGGCTTTCCTCCGGCTGGCCGCGTGTTCCCATGCGGCCATGCAGGACTGAACGTTGACGGAAGGCTTGGGCCATAGCTAATTAACCAGTTAGTTAGATTATATCTAAGGTCCGCCCGATCCACAAACCCTTTCCGAGTCAACCTCGCCCCCGAAAAAGTCCTTGTCATTCCGACCGAAGGGAGGAACCTGCTTTTCTCCAAATCTCCACTGCTCAACGTGTTCTAATACCCTTTCGCCCCTACATCATTTATATGAGGTTCTCCGCCATGAACCGCTTTAATCTCTCCATCCTCATCTGCGCCCTCAGCCTGTTCCCGTCCTCTGCGCAAAGCCAGACCACCAAGCCCGATCGCCAGGTCGCCATCACCATCGACGATCTTCCTGCCGGCATGGCCGATCGCCTGCCTGCGGCTGACATCACCGCATTGACCACGAAGTTACTCGGCACGCTGCGCGATCAAAAAATCCCCGTCGTCGGATTCGTCAACGAGAAGAAGCTGTACAAGACCGGCGAAGTCGACGAGCGCATCAAGGTCCTCCAGATGTGGCTCGACTACGGATTCGAACTTGGCAACCACACCTTCAGCCACGCTTCCCTCAACCAGATCAGCCTGAAAGATTGGGAAGACGAAGTCGTCCAGGGCGAAAGCGTCACCCGCATGTTGCTCGCGCAAAAGAAGATGAAGCTACGCTACTTCCGCCATCCCTACCTCGACACCGGACGCGACTTGCTCACGCGCCGCCAGGCCGAAGCCTTCCTCGTCGAGCGCGGATACCGCATTGCTCCCATCACGCTCGACGGCTGGGACTGGATGTTCGCTGGACTCTACGAAGACGCAAAGAAGCGCAGCGACGCCCCGCTCCAAGACAAGATCGTGAAAGAATATCTCTCCTATCACGACGCGGTCTTCGCCTACGACGAACAGTTTTCCACGAAACTTTTAGGATACGAACCGAAGCAGATCCTGCTCCTGCACGCGAGCAACCTGGAAGCCGACCACATCGGCGCGTTGCTCGACGTCCTGCGCAAGCGCGGCTATCGCTTCATCACGCTGGAAGATGCTCTAGGCGATCAGGCCTACAGCTTGCCTGACACTTACGTTGGAGAAGAAGGTAGCGGATGGCTCGAGCACTGGGCAATCACCCAGGGCAAAATTCCGCAGGGTGCTCCGAAGTTCCCCCAGTGGGTGATCGATCGCACCAAGGACCTGCATCTCTCCACAGGCCAGGTAACGGCGCCGACTCCATAAGAAACGGCGCAACCCGTCACTGCAAAGCGGCCTTCACCGTTTCCAGCTCCTGGCGAGCCGCGTCCGCCCGCGGACCATTCGGCTCCTCTTTGAGGAACATCTCCAACTCTGCGGTCGCATCCGCCCAGTTTCCCCGCTGCTCAAGCGCCCGCGCCGCTGTGCGATGCACAAACGCGTGCGGCTTCTCCAGTGCATGCGCCTTGCGACTGGTCGCGACCGTCTGATCGAAGTGCTGCTGCATGAACTCAGCATAAGACAGCAAGATCAGCGCGACTGAGTCCGTCGGATCCGTTGCCGACGCCTTATCCAGCGAACTCTCGGCACTCGCGAAATCGCCAGCCGCAATGTCCATCCGTCCCAGGTTTACGTACGCAAGCTCATAGTGATCGTTCAGGTCGACGGCCTTCTGCAACGCTACGCGCTCTCGCTCCAAGTCTCCAAGCCTCGAATAAATTACACCGAGATTGTTGTAAGCCACCGCATATGGCGGATAGATCGCAATCGCCTTGTGGAGCCGCTGAATCGCCGGCTCCAGCTCTCGCTTTCTCATTAACTCCACGGCTTTGTCGACTTCTTTCCGCGCACGGCTCGGCACGGCAAGGTCGCCGGCTGACACAAAAGCTGCGCCCGGCGCTCCCAGGCTATGGTCCGGTTCCTTCGACCGACCGACCTGCACATCGAACTTCGGATTTACTGGATTCACATCGATGTTGCTCGCATCGATTTGCGCCAGGCTTGAACTCGCCAGAAGGGAGAACACAAACAACACGCGACTCTTCATGACACGCCCCCGAGCCACTGTCAGGAGTTCGCTCGTTGCCTATCACCGGAAAGCAGGAGGACTCGTATGACAACTTGTCGCGTGAGACGCGCGGAAAATAAATCCGGTAGCGGGGCCAGTGCGATCTAACACAAATTTGAAAATTATTTTACGATCTCCCAACATGACGCAATCCATACACGCACGCCAACACAAAATGTTTCGCTGTTTGGTTGATCACAAGAGATGATCGACAGCAGATGAACCCGTCACATGAACCAGGAGCAGACGACCGACATGTACCGAGCCACAAAAACAAAACAGGCCGCGTCGTCGCCGCGGCCTGCCATCATGCACAAAATGTTTTTTCTCGCTTGACCCTACTTTGCGCCACCTGCAATCGAAGGCACCAGCAGCACTTCATCGCCCTCCTGAAACGCGTAACCCGCCCCGCCCAGAAACCGAATGTCTTCCTCGTTCACATAAACATTCAGGAACCGCCGAATCTGTCCCTGATCGTCGCGCAAGTGCGGCTTCAGCTCCGGAAATTTTTCATCCAGCACCGAAAACAAATCTCCCAGGTTCGAGGCCGCGCAAGTAATCGACTTCACTCCATCCGTATGCCGTCGCAACGCCGTCGGAATCTGCACCGTGATCGCCATATCTACGCTCCCACACCGGCAATTTGTTCCGTCGCCGCCACGATCTCGCCCACATCGTCCACATCCAACGACTGCTGCAGATACGTCTCAAACTCCGCCAGCTTCGGCGCAATCGGACGCTCCACTTCATAGCATCCCGCCAGCACGTCGGTCGTCTTCAGCCCATTCCCCGTCACGCACAGCACGGTCGTCTCTTCCGCCAGAATGCGATCCTGCCGATAGAGTTTTCCAGCGCAGCCCACCGTCACGCCTCCAGCCGTCTCGGTGAACACGCCTTCCGTCTCCGCCAGCAACCGAATCGAATCGATCACTTCCGGATCGCTCACATCCTCGCTCCATCCACCCGAGCCCTTGATCGTCTTGATCGCATAATGCCCGTCCGCCGGATTCCCAATCGCCAGCGACCGCGCAATCGTCGACGGCTTCTGCGGCTCGATCTCCGAACTTCCCGTCTTCACCGCCGTCGAAATCGGAGAACATCCGGTCGCCTGCGCTCCAAAGAATTTCACTTCCTTGGCTTCGACCAGCCCCAGCTTCACCAACTCATCAAACGCCTTCTTGATCTTCACAATCAGCGAACCGCCCGCCATCGGACACACCACGTTATCCGGCAGCCTCCATCCCAGTTGCTCGGCAATCTCAAATCCAACCGTCTTCGATCCCTCCGAGTAATAAGGACGCAGGTTCACATTCACGAATCCCCAGCGATGCTCATCCGCAATCTGCGAGCACAACCGGTTCACCTGATCGTAGTTCCCTGCGATGCGCACCACTTTTGCGCCAAACACATTCGTCCCTAAAATCTTCGCCGGCTCCAGATCGGAAGGAATGAAGATCCAAGCCTTCAGCCCTTCGCGCGCCGCATGCGCCGCCACTGCGTTCGCCAGGTTTCCCGTTGATGAGCACGACACAGTGTCGAAGCCAAACGCCTTCGCCTGCGACAACGCCACCGCCACCACGCGATCTTTGAAACTCAGCGTCGGCAAACACACCGCGTCGTTTTTGATGTAGAGATTCCCCGCCGCTGCGGCCGTTCCACTCAATCGCTGCGCCAGGCGCGGAGCCTGAAACAGCGGAGTGAACCCGACCGGCAGCCGCGGTTCATACCCTGGGGGGAGGGGTAAAAGTTCCGAGTAGCGCCACATGTTCGGTGCTCGCTGAGAGATGCGCTCCCGACTCACCGACGCCCGCAACGCGTCGTAGTCGTAAGCAACTTCCAGAGGAGAGAAACAGTCATCGCAGATCGACCGGGGCTGGTTTCCCCAAGTCCGTCCGCACTCCCGGCACCGCAATTCGTAATGAACTTCTGACATGTGAGCTACTCGCTTTCTTATTCCGCAAACTCGGAATCGAATGTCATCCTGAGGCGGGTTGCTTTTCCCACCGAAGGACCTGGGCGATCCGCGCGATGCATCGCGTTTTTTGCGATGCCCAGAAACGCGCGTTTGGATCGCTTCCTTACCAACGAGTAGCTGAGGACGAGCCGGAAAATTTGGCCTCAAAAAACAAAGGCCTCTTTTTCCAGGAAAAGGAAAAGAGGTCGGAAAGCAAATACATCGCGCTTGCCGAATCCCATGTTCCCTGTTTCCAGGAGAGAGTTGGCACCAGTCACCCGGGATATATGATCCCGGATCGGTTGCCGTGGCGTCTCAGGGCTCGTCCCTCAGCCACTCTGCATGAAATTCAGGTCCGCTCTCGGTCGAAACCAGGGAGCGAACTTGTTCCTAAGATGCTACAAAATGCAGCACCCACAGTCAAGGCCAAACTCGAATTGGTGGTGCAGTTCGTTGCTCTCATACAGTGGTGTCATCCAGCAGTGGTGTCATCCAGTGCAGTCGTGTCATCCAGTGGTGTCATCCTGAGCGGAGCCGTTTTTCAGGCGAAGCGAAGGATCTCCCGCTCATCCGGCCTTGCGCGTAAGCCAAACTGCACCCTACCCTCGAATTCGCTCTTCCCCCTTGGAATCGCCCCAAACGTCATGTCCAACGCGTACTCATCTTTTTCCTTCTCAGGAAGGGTGGGCTGACTGTCCCATCCTTTTCGAATCAATTCTCAACTAGGTTGCCCCACCCCTCCACCCTTCCCGCGCTTTTTGCTGTCCCTGATGGCTTGGGCGGTCAACTGCCAATGATGCGGGACAGGCTGGGCCGGGTATCACACGCCGCAGCCCCCGATCGGCACCCCATTTTGGCGCTGAACCCAGGCCCATTTACCCCGGTGCTGAAGGATGGTCGCATTGAAAGTGCTCTTCAGGGACCTGCAAGGCTCGTGTCAGGAAATGGGCGCTTTTTTCTAATCTCTCTGGGGCAAAAAGCTCTTGACCCTACCGATGTTCGCGTCTTACCATCCATCCAAATTGCTGTGGCATTGACCGTTCCGGGGGGAAACCGGAATGCCACACTGTAACTAATTCGGAAAGTCTTAGGCTCACCGCCCTTCGATGGGTCCGCTCGGTGAGCGTTTTTTATACACCGAGTCGCGCACGTGTCCACCACAGAGCGGTACCTCAAATTCGCTAGCATCGACATGGCTGCACCGGACATCCATGCCCGGTGCAGCGATTGCGCTAAAGAGATCTCCGCCGTACCTGAACCCAACGAAAAAGCTGATGATCTATTCACGCGGATGCGTGCTGAATACGAAGCCCACAACTGCTAATGCGGGCGTTCTGTTTTACTACGGATAGGGAAGGTAATTAAGAGATGACACCCGACGAGCGAGAACGAATGAACTCTTTATCCATTCGCATTCAGGAAGAAAGGGATCAGCATCAGTTCGAGAGGTTATTGCAGGAACTGGACGAAGTGATAGAACGCAAAGTCCGCCGATTTGCGGGAGGCGGGAGTATTCGTGCGAGGCAGCGGTCAACTAGGCCTTGGAAGACGCTTTCCGGTCGGGTGGCAAGGATCGTACCGGGACAATATCGAGCGGATGCGGAGACCGTCGAGATTTCGATCCCAGAAGCAGAGGACCTTTATGGTGAAATTCGTATCCTCAACAGCTTCACGGATATTGATGGCCAACCTGTGACCCTGAAGCACCAAGCGCCGGTGGATATCACTCTTGAAGCGGATGCGAAAGATACCGTTAAGAAAGCGCGGTGAGCGGTTTCCGGGGACTGTCCCATCCTTTTCGAATCAAGATTCCTAACTGGATGCCCCACCATGCTGGACAAAATCTGCACGTCAGATCACACGTGCGTGTGATCCTAATCACAGTCTCCCTCTCATACTGTTGCAATAGTCAACACTGCACGGCGAAGGGGAAGAGGGCGGTGCGCAGTATGGCAGTAGAAAATGTGGACTTGGGAAAGTATCGGCCCAGTTGCAACCTGGCCCATGGACTCATTAATGAGTTGTCGGTAATTGTGGGGTATTGCGATCTAGTGATGGAAGACACACCTGAGACATCCAAGTGTCGGATGCGCCTGGAGAAGATTCACTCCATTGCAAAGCACATGGCCGAGGAGTTACAACAGCATCAGTGCGAATTGGAAGTGATCGCACGGGAAGCAGCCAACAGACGTCCGACGAATGTTTCCCACGTCACGTAGCAGAATTAGCCCCGAAGTTTGTCGAAACCAGATGGGCGGCCAGTCATTTCTCCGGTCGCCTTTTCTCTTCTCGTTCCCTCTTCGACGGTTCCTACGGTTTGAAGGGTCACCTGGACGACATGAGGGTGTACAACCGCGTGCTATCCGATGCGGAGATCGCGAAGATCGCACAGGAAAACTAAGCGATTCTCAGCCTAACTCGGTTGCCCCACCCTTCCCGCGCCTTTTGCGGGAGGGTGGGCTCTCGGGCGACTGGCCCAGCGTTGCGCCATGGCTGCTGAGGAACGAAGGTCATGACGCCAAACCGCCTCTAACCTGCACGTCGTTCCCACCTTTTTCCACAGCCTCCCTATGTTCATCCAACCTTGACTGAGAAAACTTAAACGCCAATACTCGCCTCATGCGCGCAACGACCGGCACAAGTCCCGTGAGCACTCATAACTCCTGTGGGCTCAAGATCTTGCCCCTAACTCGTTGCAGCGCATAGATCAAAACTGATTTTTCCCCTAACCCGATGATTCCAATAGACCACCGGGGGAGGGGGGAGGCACTCAAATGGCAAATTTTCCCAATCGCTGTCAGCATCTCAAGGTCAACGGCACGCAGTGTGGATCGCCCGCCCTGCGCCGCAACCGCTTCTGTTATTTCCACAAACGCTTTCAGGACGAGACCATCAAGCTGAGCGCCGACCGCTCCCGTCGCGGTGTTGCAACCTTCGTTCTGCCTGTTCTTGAAGACGCCAACTCCATTCAGATCGCCCTCATGCAAGTCATGCGCTTGCTCGTCTCGCAGCAGATGGACCACAAAACCGCTAGCCTGCTCCTCTACGCCCTGCAAACCGCCAGCGTGAACCTGCGCATGACCAAGTTCGATCCCTGGAGACACGACGTCATCCTCGACCCGCGTGACGTTGGCGAAACGCAACTCGACGAACACGTCTGGAGCGACGATGACTTCGAGGAAGAGGAATACGAAGAAGAAGACGAACCGGAAGTAGATGAAGCCAAACTTGCTGCCGACCGGGAAGCCGCCCGCAAGCAACGTGAAAAACAGATCGCCGCTGCCCGCGACGCCGCACTCGCCGCCGATCGCGCCAAGTACGGCGATCCTAAAATCGATCCACCCGCGCACGTCACGCCAGCCATGCGTGCCGAAAACGAAGACTTGATCGAGAACAGGATCCGCGAGCAAGCACGCAAACGTCCACCCAGCAGCGCGCACTCTTCCGCCAGTCCCAATCCCGCAAGAGTCCGCGCAGAACTTGGCGAGCAAATCCGCCAAAGCTTTTTTCCCAACGGGCTCCCAGACTCACTCGTTCAAGGCAAATAGAGATGAAAGGAAATGTCAGCCGATCCGCTTCTTCTCTTTCAGGACGGAATACTGCTGCGAAATTTCTTGCACCAGAAAACCCATCTTCGGATGAGATGGTTCGAGATCGACATTGATTCCGTGCAGGCGCAACTCCGCTGACGTCACGGGACCGATGGAGCCCACAACGACGCGACTGAGAGCGCGTTGCAAATCATGAGCAAGATTCATCTCTTCAGCAATTTGCAACAAATGCCGCATCTGCACCGCGGCAGTCACGAGCAGGACATCAATTTCGCCGCGCCTCACCGCGTGAACAGCTTCGCGCAGCGGAGCTGTATCTTCGGGCAAGCTCCACTCGTAGATGCGAATCGGAAGAACTTCCGCGCCGCGCTCCGTCAACCCCGCAAGCAATTCAGGACTGGGAACTCCATATTCCTGAACCGCGACCGAGCGGCCTTTCAACGGAATCACGTTGCTTCGCTCATCGAGCAAGTGCAAAAGTTCCCGCCAGGTATTTGGTTCAGGAACAATGCCCGCGATCGGCACGGCGAATTCGCGCAGCGCCGCGGCTGGCTTCGGTCCACGCGCAATGACTGCGGTCTTGCTGAGAGCGGTGACGAATTCCTGGCGCGAACAGATGGCTTCCGCGGCCAGCGCCAACGCTCGCATGCCAACTCCGGTAAGAAAGATGACGACGTCGATGCGACCATCGCGCAAGGCAGAAACAAATTTTGCCGCGTCGCCGTTGTCGTGTGCTGGAACTTCCCGCGTCGCCGGAGCGACCGTCGGCTTGCCGCCGTTATTGGTGATGAGCAGACCCATTTCGCGCGCGCGTCGACTCTCGAGCGACAACACGCGTGCCCCTTGGAATCCAGCTTGAGGACTGTCTGGCATGTCGTTCAGACTAAACCAAACACGCGCGAGCATCAAAGCGTGAGCGACGCAGAGAAGGCGACCTCAAGCAGCTTCCATCGGAAGAGCTGTTGCAACGGGCTCTTCGCGCACCGCCATGCGCGGCGCAGCTTTGCGCACGAAGGCGATGTACATCGCGAGTCCGACGAAAATCGCACCGCCGAAGACATTGCCGAGCGTAACCGGAATCTGGTTCCAGAACCACCACTGGCGCAGCGACACTTTGGCGCCCATCATCATGCCCGCGGGAATCAGAAACATGTTCACCACGGAGTGCTCGAAGCCCTGCGCAAAAAATGTGAGGACCGGAAGCCAACTGGCGACGATCTTGCCCAGCGTCGAACGCGAAGTCATCCCCATGACAACGCCCATGCAGACCATCCAATTGCAGAGAATGGCTTTGATGAACGCGATAGCCAAACCCGAAGCGCCGAGCTTTGCGTAGCCAATAGTCTTCGCTTCCGCGGCCGCGACCATCAATGCAGCTGCTCCTGTTGGAGCTTGCCGATAGAACTGTGTTTGAATCGCGCTCAACAGCACCGCATAGAACAAGGCTCCAAGCAGGTTGCCACAAAACACCCAGGAGAGATTGATCGCCGCGCCCGCAACACTCGTCTCTCCTTCGAAGACCATCAGGGGAATCAGCGCAAAGCTGCCGGTAACCAACTCGAGACCGAGCACGACGATCATCGCGAAGCCCACAGGAAAGATGATCGCGCCGACAAGTGGTGGAAGTCCTTGCGCGTTCGAGACAAATGCGAGGCTGGTCGCGAAAGCAAGCAGCGCGCCAGAAATCGAGCCACGCAAGAGCAACTGCGTTGCCGGCAGTTTGATTTTCGTCGCGGCCGCCTCAATCATGGCGCGTGTGACGCTTACGGGATCGACATAATCCATCGTTTGTCTCCTTCGTTTTCTCAGCTGGCGACTTCGGGCAGCGGCACAACAGAAATACTTCCGCCCACTTCAGGTGTGACATTCTCGTGTTGGCCGGTGTCGCGGGAATGGTGATCGGGGTGCTGATTAAGAGCGTCAATGCGGCGAACAATTTTCGCCACAACGTCAGGCAGCGTTTCGTCGCATGGAGCGATTTCAACGAACTGCTCAGCAGCCGCTGCGTGCGGCCCAGTGCATCCACCGACGTAGATGGCAACTGCGTCGATCATTTCATTTCCGCTGCGAGTCTTGAGGCCACGGAATCCGATGTCGGCGGCTTCGTGATTGCCGCAGCCCGCGGGACATCCTGACCAGTGCATGCGGACGGGAGCTCGCCGACTGCCCAATCTGTTTTCCAAAACAGCGGCGAGTGTTGCGGCTTGGCCCTTGGTATCAATTTGCGCAAGGTTGCAGTAATCGGTTCCAGTGCAGGCGACCAGACATCGCCGAAACGCCGAAGGCGCGGGAGACAAATCTTGCAGCAGATCTTCTTCTAGGAGATTCGCGACGCGCTCGGCTGGAACGTTGGGCAGTATCGCGTTTTGCCCTGTCGTCAGGCGAATCTGGCCATCACCGTACTCCTCAGCCAGACGCGCGAGTTCGTCGAGTTGACCAGGCACGACTCTACCTTCCGGGACGCAGAGACCGACCGAGCGAAACCCGGGCTGCTTCTGCCAGGCAACACCAAGATGATCGTTGTCGTGAGTGCCGCGCACGTCGCGGCCCGCAGGCGCGAGTTCGTGCCCCATTCTCGAAACGAGTTCGTGACGCAGGCGCGGCAAGCCCCATTCTTCGATAAGAAACGCGAAGCGGCACTTCGAGCGTGCATCGCGCGGTCCGTGATCGCGGAAAATCCGGATCAATTCGGCCGCAACGCGAGCCGCGTCCGCGGGTTCGACGAAGACGTCGAGCGGCGAGGCGATCGTGAATCCTCCAGAGCCCATCTTGCCGCCAACGATCACATTGAATCCGGCGCGATCGCGGCGGATCGCGGGAATCAACGCGAGGTCCTGCGATTCGCTGTGCGTACAATTTTCGAGGCAACCGGTGACGACGACATTGAACTTGCGAGGAAGATTGGTGAACTCGGGATTGCCTTCGGAGCCGACGAGCATCTGATCGAGTTCCGTGAGCACCAGCGATGCGTCGAAGAGTTCGTTGATGGTCAGTCCGGCAAGAGCGCAGCCGTTTATGTTGCGGACGTTGTCCATCCCGGTTTGCAGCGAGTGCAGATCGACGCCGCGCAACTTTTCCCAAATTTCTGGAACGCTCGGGAGTTGAAAGCCGCGCAACTGAATTTGCTGGCGAGTGGTGATGTCGAGAACGCAGTCTCCGAGCCGGCGCGAAACGTCAGCGATGGCGCGCAACTGGCGGCTATTGGTGAAGCCGTTGGGCATGCGCACACGCATCATCCAGCGCCCCGGAGTTGGCTTGCGAAAGAAAACGCCAACCCACTTCAACAAATCTTTTTCGGAGTTGGTGAGCGATTCGTGGCCTTGGGCAATCAGGCGAGGCAGGTCTTCGCGGATGCGTAATCCGTCGCCGCCTTTTAACGACTTCGCGGTCTCGGCCGCATTGGATCCTGTTCGCACGGCAAATGGCTCCCGCCTTGAAGTGGCCTTGCGCGCCCGGAGCAAGCAGTTCCTGTGCGTGAAAGGTTGGGAGATTGTTAACACGCATAACAGATCGGCAAAAACGCAAAATCCTGATGGGATGGATCGCTATAGCTTTCTGGACGTCAGGCCACTGGAATTGCGGCAAAATCAGGCGTTTGGTGCGATGCAGCGCGCGTTTTGTCGATGGCGAGAATCAATTCTTTCCATCGCGCTCATTGCGTTCGGCGGATCGGGCAAAGAAGCGAGACGGTAATAGAGCGGTTTGGCTGACGCGCGATGGCGGATGAGCGAGAGATCCTTCGCTTCGCTTGAAGAGCGGCTCCGCTCAGGATGACAACGCTGAATTGAGAACGACAAACTGCCAAGACCACTGAGGGAGCGCGACATATCGGCGAGGAACCTGCTCGTGGCGGAGAACAGCAGGTTCCTCGCGCGATAGGCCGCGCTCGGAATGACAATTCAATCATGGCTACATCAAGTGACGATTCATCATGGGTACATCAAATGACATCGCCTTCGAACGAGCATCATTGGTAGCTGACGCTCAGGTTGTCCAGGTAAACGGAGTACGCCGATTGTTTGGAATTTCCGTCGAGCTGGAAGTTCACGACGACTCCGAACCATCCGGGTTGCGTGTAGGGAGGATATTCCCATCCCAGGTTCGTGGTGACGCCATTCAGCGTGAACGACTTGTACATCACCTTGTTGCCCGAGGTGCGCTCGAACTGAATGGTGACGTGGTTCCAGGAATTGCTGACGGGTTTGCAGGGAACGCTGGTGGTGATCCAGTGGTTCGTGGAAGGATCCCAGACGCCCCAGACCTGGCCGTTGACGATCTGGCACTGCGTACCGAAATAGTAGCCGGTGTTATTGAAGAACTGAGCGATATCGAACTCGATGTTCTCGGCGAGACTCAAATTCGTGCCGTAGAAGTAGGCGTCGTAGGTGAAGTTGTGGATGGAGGGCGTGAGCGTCTCGTTGGTATCAGGCAGACCTTGCGTGGAGCCGTCGCCGATCAGATGGTTGTTCCACAGCGCGTCAGAGTAAGGCGTTTTGCCACCGATCGAGAACTTGGCCGCCTTGCCGCTCAACGATGGCGAACTGACTCCCTGCGCCATGGACCAGGTAACTCCGGATCCGCAACTGGGGCAGATGGCGTAGTTGGGAGGAAGCTCCCCATATCCACCCCATCCCTTGCTGGCTTGCAGGGACGCGAGGGTATTGCCACCGACCGTGATAGAGACGGGCGCGGTAGCAGCGCCGCCGCAGTAGTCCCACTCTTCGACGGTCGTGTTGTAGTTGCCGGAACTCAATGGGATGTCGGCACTGAGAGTGGAACCTTTTTGCACGTAGGCCAAATTACCGGGCGAGGTGTAGACGCCCATGGAGGCGACTCCCTTGGAACAAGTGCTGGTGGCGGTCGCGGCGTAGTGGACGGGCGATCCGACGGTGCTGGTCGTGGGAGCAGTGACGTGTACGCCGGAGGAGTTAGAGACGGTGATGGTGATGGGAGTGGTGGCGGCTCCGCCGCAGTAGTCCCACTGTTCGACGACGGTGTTGTAGGTTCCTGCGCTCAGGGTCAGGTCCGCGCTAAGAGTGGCTCCGTTGGACACATAGGCGAGAAGGCCGGGCTTCGTGTAAATACCCATGGAAGCGATGCCCTTCGAACAGGAAGTCCCGCCGGCCGTGGCGCTGTAGTGAACGGGAGAGGACACGGTAGATCCATTGCTGGGGGCAGCAACATTGACAGCAGCCAATGCTGAGGAAGCGAAAAATAGACACACGATCTGCGCGATGCACTTGGGCATGCAGTTCTCCGACGTTTTTATTGACTTACGACTTGCGACTTACGAGACGAAAGTTGCGCGAGAGGACCCGGAGGCGTGAGCGGGAACGCCGAGGACTACCTCAAGAAACAAACTGAATTGCTGCTACTGGCTTCAAACGCCTGTGAGGTCGAGTGCAGCCGTTGCAGAAGGCTGGACTGGGATTTTTTGCCCGAAACCAAAGCGGTTGAAATAACAAAGGGATGCTACCAGAAATACTGTATTTCCGAGCCGGAAAGTTTGTGGACGGGGGACACAGAAGTGCTAAGTCCCGAGGTGCGTTTTGGATTGCTTTTTGGGTGGGGAATGGGGTCGGGGTGTTGCTGGGAGTTAATACGGCCCAGAAGCCGCGCCGTTCGGGTGATTCAGAGGGCGAATTCAGTGCGTCCAAGCGGGATGGATTGACCTTTTGGCGACCCAGAATCCCGAAGTTGGATCCTCGAATTACGTCGCGGTATGGGCGGAGAAAAGCAGGTTCCCTTCGGCTGCGCTCAGGGCAGGCTCTCGCGCCAGAAAAAAGGCGCCTCGGAATGACAAGGTGTTTTTGGAATGCAAACTTTTCTAATACGACGAATCGGCTCTTCGAGGGTTATTCACGACCTTGTCTTCCCATCTTTTACCTCGTGGCTTCGGTCCATTCCTCGGTGGAGCGGTGGAGGATGGGGTCGCGGTCTTCGGGGAGAATCCAGCGCTGTTTGATCAGGTCGTCGAGCGCGGCGGCGTAGCGAGTGAGGTAGTCTTCGCGACTCGAGTAGCGCTCGGCGATGGATTTGCGCGGGTCGCCCGTCTTCTCGCGTTCAGCCTCGGTTTTGGGAAATGGAAGGTAGGACGCTTCGAAGGAGACGCGTTGATCGGGTGCGCCGATCGAGGGGTCGCGGAGATTCCAGCTGGCATAGGTAGCAAGCGGGACGGTGATCTCGGGGAGGCGCACGCCGTCTTTTTCGTTGCCGTCAGCGTCCACTTGCGGCACAAGCACCGGGAACGGCTGGCCGACTTTCGGCGGTTCGAGTGTCATGATCCCGTCGCGCCAGCCGGGGCCGAAGTCGAGACGAGTGCCTGCGTTTGCTTCGTGAGGAATATTTACAGCGGGGATTTTTGGAAAGGCGTAGTCGCGGAGCGGGACGAGCGTGCCATCGGCAATTTTTGGACAGCTGCTCGCGGGCGGAAGAGTGTTACTGCGAACCCACGCGTCCATGTTGGCGATCATCGAGCGCCAGAAATAGCGGATGGGAAGCGGCGATTGCGGCTGCTGCCCGAGCAGGTCACCTTTGGCTTTCTCCGGAGGAAAGGGACCGGAGAAATGCTGCAGGCCCGTGAAGTGAAAGATGCGCACGTTGTCGGAGATGAGTGCGTCTTTCTTGCCGTCGGCGGTGGAGTGGATGAGCGCGGCGGCGCGTCCCCAGTATTCGTAGGAGGTATTGGAGAAGAAAATCCTCGGGACAACTTTGTCGGCGGTGGCGCGATCGAGCAATCCACCGGTTTCTTCGGTCAGGGGATCTTTCTCGGGCAGGTCGGTGAAGGGGAAAATGTCGGTGGGAAAAAAGACGGATGAAGTTGGTTGCGCGTCGCGCGAGGGCTGGGCGAAGCGGTAATTGAAGTCGCCGCGTCCGGCTCCGGCAACGTGGGCGAGGACGCCATCGAGGGCGATCTTGCCGTCTTCGTCGGCGTTGAATCCGTCGTAGAGGAAGTTGCGGAGGAATCGTCCGTTCTGCGAAATTCCTTCAGCGTAGACGCGCACTGCGGGAGTGATGGCGTTAGGGTTGTGCTTGGCGAAGGAGGCGAAGTCGCGGACGACGGCGAATCCGCCGCCGGCTACGACGGGATCGGCGACGACGTAGACGTATTCGTAAATCTTGCCGGGGCGGAAGCCGCCGTTCAGATGAATGTGGCGATCGCTGGGCGTGAGTTTGCCGTCGACGGTTTGAGCAAACTGCCATTGGTCGCGGGGAATTACCGTGCGCTGCGCATCGCGCGAGTCGCGGACGGTGAGCACGTTGCGGGGATCGTCAGGCGCGGAGACTGGGTATTCGGTGCCTCCCATGCGGCCGGTGATGAGATGGCCGAGTGGAATCTCAGGCATCTCTTGCGAGGGCATAAGATCGCCGCGCAGCAAACCGGTGATGGTCTTGCCCTTTTCCTTGGCAATGGGGGCGTAAAGGTGGAGAGCGTCGGCGCCGGGAGCGTCCCATTGCCAACCGAGAGCGACGATGGTGAAGCCTTTGCGCAGGAGCCAGGCGTCGCCGGCGTTTTTTGCGAGATCCCAGTCACCACCGTCGACGAGAGAGATGATGCGACTGTAGCCCCGGTTGGGATTTTCCAGAAGCAGAGAGCCGTTGCTTTTGTGCGGATCTTTCGGGCGGACGGCGATGAAGTCGGCGGAAAATTCGACTTCGCCGTTTTTCAGGTTCACGGCGTTTTTGAGATCGACGATGCGCAGGTTGTGGGGATTCGAGGCGGGGAGTGAGAAAAAGATGCGTCCGGTGATGCGCTCGTAGGGTCCGGTGTCGCCGAAGGCTTGGCCGTTGAGGACGTCGGCGCGGGTGGCGATTTCGACGCGGGTGACTCGGGCTTGGAGGGGGAGGGTCAGGAGCAGGAAGATCACGAGGAGACGCGGTCGCATGCGCGGAAGGATAGCATGGTGCGGGATCGTTCCCGACAATTTGGCTCACGCGCGAGGCCGGATCAGTCGGAGATCCCTTCGCGATTCCGCTCAGGGCAGGCTCTTCGCTCCGCCTGAAAGACGGCTACGCTCAGGATGACAGCGCTACGGGTGGAAAAGCAGGTTCCTCGCGCGGTGAAGCCGCGCTTCGGAATGACAAAATCATTAATGATGTCCCGACCGCACAACAAACTGCGTGCGATACAACGCGGACGTTCGGACTGCAAAACTACTCGGCCCACTTTCTTCAGTTTGTTTCTCTCGGGCGCATGTCGCCGGTGCGGAGGTAGCGGTTGTGCCAGCCTAGAGATTCGGTCATCAGGTGCGGGGTGTGTTTGCCGTACGACAGACCCTCGGAGCGGCTCAGATAGTCGGCGAGCAGCGGCTTGTATTCGGGGCCGGCGCATTTCTCGATGATGAGGTGAGCGCGCTGGCGCGGGGAAAGTCCGCGGAGGTCAGCGAGGCCGTGCTCGGTGACTAGGACTTGGACGTCGTGCTCAGTGTGGTCGACGTGCGAGACCATGGGGACGATAGTCGAGATGGTTCCCTTCTTAGCCGATGATGGGGCCATGAAGATCGAAAGGTATCCATTGCGGGCGAAGTCGCCGGAGCCGCCGATGCCGTTCTGGATGCGCGATCCCATCACGTGCGTGGAATTGACGTTGCCGTAGATGTCGGCCTCGATCATGCCGTTCATGGCGATGACGCCGAGACGGCGGATGATTTCCGGATGGTTGGAGATTTCCTGCGGACGCAGAACGATGCGCTCGCGGTAATTCGACATGTCGGCGTTGACTTCGTCGAGCATCTGCGGGCTCAGGGAAAATGCGGTCGCCGAGGCCTGCGTCAGCTTGCCGGATTTCAGCAGACGGATCATGCCGTCTTGAATCACTTCCGTGTACGAGGTCAGGCCTTCGAACGGGCCTTCCTCGAGTCCGAAGAGCACTGCGTTCGCGATGTTGCCCACGCCGGACTGCAATGGAAGAAGGTTCGCGGGCATGCGTCCTTTCTTCACTTCCCAGCTCAGAAATTCGAGGATGTGCCCGGCAATTTGTTTCGATGCCTGATCGGGCGCTTTGAAGGCGCTGTTGCGGTCGGGAGAGTTGGTGAGCACGATGGCCACGATTTTCTCGGGAGGAATTTTGAGATAAGGCGTGCCGATGCGTTGCCCGGTGCGAGTGAGAGGAATCGCGCCACGATTCGGAGGCGGCTCGAGTCCGTAATAAATGTCGTGCATGCCTTCGAGCGCGGCGGGCTGCCAGGAGTTGACTTCGAGAATGATGCGGTCGGCCTGATCGACCCATGTCTTATTGTTGCCGATGGAGGAGCTGGGGATGACGCGTCCGTCTTCGAGGATAGCGGTGACTTCGATGAGGGCGACGTCGAGCTTGCCGAGGAATCCGTATTCGACGAACTGGGCGACATGGCTCAGGTGAATGTCCATGTACTCCATTTCGCCGGCGTTGATGCGCTTGCGGGTTTCGGGATCGGATTGATACGGGAGGCGGAGGTGGATGCCTCCAGCCATGGCGAGTGCACCGTCGAGCTCGGGGCCGGTGGAAGCTCCGGTGAACACGCTGACCTGAAACTTCTGGCCGCGGAAGTGGGCGTCGGAGATGCGATGGGCTAGCTCGATGGGAACGGCCTTCGGGTAGCCGGAGCCGGTGAATCCGCTCATGCCAATCTGGTCGCCGGTGCGAATGAGGGCCGCGGCTTCGGCGGCGGACATGATCTTGTGCTCGAGGCTGGGGTTCAGTACGCGGGCAGTGCTGGGGGTTGCTGTGGACATGAAAAAGCTCTCCTGAGGATCTAAATCAAGGGTAGCGGGGGGTATTTGGGAGAGGATGTGATTTGAATCACACGGCGGTGTGGCGGGGGGCAAAGCGGGAAGGAGGCGGGGAGAAGCAGGTTCCCTTCGGCTTCGCTCAGGGCAGGCTCTCGCGCTAGAAAGAAGGCGCTCGGAATGACAAAATCAAGAACAGTTTCTTGCGCCAGAGGGCCGCGGTGGGAATGACAAGATCAAAAGCAGGTTCCTCGCGCGATGAGGCCGCGCAGCGGAATGACAAAATTTTTGGGACGCGCGCGAGAGAGAATTTGACGCTGGCAGCAGATTGCATAGGTCCTTCGCGGCAAAGAACGCCGCTCAGGATGACAGCGCGTTTTCGGGCGCTCGGGCGTGCGGTAGGCGTGCTGTGGGCGCGCTGTGGGTGCACGTCGCGCTGCGTGCCGTGGGCTGGCACACTATGGGCCTGCGTTGCGGTGTACAATTCGTGCCGTTCGCAGTTGTCCAGGCAATCTGGTCGCGAAAAATCCTTCCGAGGGAACTGAAGCATGCAACGACTCTTCCGCGTATTGGTCATCTTTTCTGTTTCGATTTTTGCCGCATTCACGATTACGTCTTTCGCTCAGCAGGCTAGTACTCAGAAGCCTGCGGCTCAGAAAAAGCCTGCGGCGGCTCCGCCTGCGGAGAAGCCGGCAGAGCCCGCTGCGAAGCCGGAGGCTGCTCCGGAGCAAAGACCCGCGATGCACGAGACGCCGGGTGACAAAGATAAGGATAAAGAAGAGCGCTACGACATGACGGAAGTGCCGCCGGTGGTGACGCATCACCAGATCACCGTGGACGGCAAGGCGCTGAAGTACACGGCGACGGCGGGGCGGTTGCCGATCAAGCGCGGCGACGGAAAAATTGAAGCGGAGATGTTTTATGTGGCGTACACGCTCGAGGGGCAGGAGGCGGGGAAACGTCCGCTAACGTTTTCGTTTAATGGCGGGCCGGGATCGGCATCGATCTGGCTGCACATGGGAGCGCTGGGGCCGCGGAAAGTGGTGCTGGGGCCGGATGGGTTCATGCCTCCAGCGCCGTATCACATTGAAGACAATCCTTACACGCTGCTCGACCGAAGCGACATCGTGATGATTGACGCGATCGGCACGGGATTCAGCCGCGCGGCCGATGCGGAAACGTTCAAGAAATTCTGGGGTGTGAAAGGTGACATTGAGGCGTTCAGCGAATTCATACGACTCTATATCACGCGCAACGAGCGCTGGTCGTCGCCGCTGTTTCTGTTTGGCGAAAGTTATGGAACGACGCGCTCCGCGGGCATTGCGGGATACCTTGCCGACCGCGGCATTTCGTTCAACGGCATCACGCTGCTGTCGACGGTGCTGAATTTCGAAACCCTGGAAGAAAAATTCACCAATGACCAGCCTTACATCTTTCTGATTCCATCGTTCACCATGATCGCGGGCTATCACCACAAGCTTGCGCCCGATCTGGCGCAGGACATGAACAAGGCGCGGCGTGAAGCGGAGCAGTGGGCATCGGGCGAGTACGCGCGCGCGATCGACAAGGGCGACTCGCTGACGCCGGACGAGCGGCAGAAGATCATCGATCAGATGGCGCGCTATACGGGACTCAGCAAGGAAGTGATAGACGAGGCCAACTTGCGCATCAATGTGCAGAAATTCACGCACTATCTGCTGATCGATCAGAAGCTGCGAGTGGGACGGCTGGATGCGCGGTATACGGGGCCCGATCCGAATGGGCTGCTGGATACGCCGTTTTATGATCCTACGGGCTCGCAAACGGGGCCGCCGTTCACGTCGGTGTTCAACAATTATTTGCGAACGGAGTTGGGATACAAAGTGGATATGCCGTACAACGTGCGCGCGCCGCGCGGCGGTCCGAACGATACGTGGGACTGGGGATCGGCGGGGCAAGGATTTCCGGATACAGCGACGGCGATGCGGCAGGCGATCGTGAAGAATCCTTTTTTGAAGGTGCTGGTGATGGAGGGGTATTACGATCTGGCGACTCCTTATTATGCGGCGAATTACACGGTGGACCACTTGAGCTTGCCGCCGAAGTATCGCGATAACGTTTCGTTTGCGACTTACGAGTCGGGGCACATGGTGTATTTGTCCCCGGATGGACTGAAGAAGATGAAGGGGGATCAGGCGGCGTTTATGACGAAGGCGGGGGCGCCGTAGAAGACACTGGCGTCGGGCGTCGGACCTTTTTGAAGTGGCTGACGCCCGACCGTTTTTTCACCACAGAGGGCACGGAGGAACACAGAGGTTATGAAGACGAAATATTTTTTGTCGTTGCTTGCGTATTTGCTCATGGCTTCGAGTGTCATCGCGCTGTGCGAGGAATCTTGCGAAAAGCTGGCGGCGGCGAAAATTCCTGGGGCCACGGTTACGCTCGCACAAGCGGTCGCGACTGGCGCGTTCAACGGGCCTGCGGAGGTTTTTTCCGGGCGGGACATGTCGGCGTTCTATAAGAAGCTTCCGGCATTTTGCCGCGTCATGGCGGAGGCAAAGCCGACTGCCGACTCCGACATAAAGCTCGAAGTTTGGCTGCCCGCGTCGGGGTGGAACGGGAAGCTGCAAGGCATTGGCAATGGCGGATTCGCGGGACTGATTGATTACGTGCAAATCGCCAACGCGATGAGCAAAGGATATGCGGCCACCGCAACGGATACGGGCCACGCAGGAAAATCACCGGTCGATGCAGACTGGGCGATCGGACATCCGGAAAGAGTGGCAGACTTTGGCTACCGCGGCATTCACGAGATGACGCGCGTGGCGAAGGCTGTGGTGCAGGCTTATTACGCGAAGGCGGCGCAGCGTTCTTATTTTGCGGGGTGTTCGGACGGCGGGCGCGAGGCGCTGATGGAGGCGCAGCGGTATCCGGCGGACTATGACGGGATTCTGGCGGGCGCTCCGGCGCACAATTGGACGCCGCTGCTGGCGACCGCGGTGTGGGACACGCAGGCGCTGACGTTGGATCCGGCAAGTTTTATTCCTCCCGCGAAAATTGCGACGATCTCGACGGCAGTGCTGGCGGCGTGCGATGAAGCGGATGGCGTGAAGGACGGAATTCTGAATGATCCGCGGCAGTGCAAGTTTGATCCGGCGACGATTGCATGCAAGGCAACGGACAACGACAAGTGCTTGACGGCAGCGCAGGTCACTACTCTGAAGAAAATTTATGCGGGACCGCATGATGCGCAGGGGCACGCAGTGTTTCCCGGCTATCCGCCGGGCGCGGAAACTGGTGAAGGCGGATGGGCGATGTGGATTACCGGCCCGGTTCCGCTCAAGAGCCTGATGGCATTTTTCGGACTCGGCTTTTATTCCCGCATGGTGTATGAGAAGCCCGACTGGGATTACAAGACGTTCACGATCGAGTCGGGGGTAAAGGCTGCGGAGGAAAAAACGGCGAGCGCAATCGATGCGGTCAACGCGGATTTGAGACCGTTCAAGGCGCGGGGCGGAAAGTTGATTCTGTATCACGGGTGGAACGATCCCGCGATCACGGCGCTGAGCACGATTCAGTACTACGACAGCGTGCGCGCGAAGATGGGCGCGAAGGATATGGATTCGTTCGTGCGGCTGTACATGGTGCCGGGCATGCAGCATTGCGAAGGCGGTCCGGGTGCGGATTCGTTTGGGCAGGTTGGAAATTTGAATTTTGACGATCCGCAGCATAGCGTGGATGCGGCCCTGGAGCAGTGGGTGGAGAAGGGCGCGGCGCCGGGCACGATTCTCGCATCGAAGTACGAAGGGGACGACAAGCAGAACGCCAAGATGACGCGGCCGCTGTGTGCGTATCCGCAGGCGGCGAAGTATAAGGGCACGGGCGATGGGAATGATGCGGGGAGTTTTGGGTGTGAGGGGAAGAAGTAGGCGCCGCGGAGGTCAATTGACACGGTCAACGGTTCGAGCCATCGACAAGGTTACGAGGGAGAGTGCCGCGCTGTCGGCTCTGACACGTGCTTGCGCGAGTTAATGAGTGAAATCGCTGGTTTCGACAGTCCACGAATACGCAGGCGAAGTCTGTGAAACGGATGACAGCGCCGAAAAAGAATGGCCCGAAATGGCTATTGCAGCTTCGCGTACTCCGCTTTGGCTTGCTTGTAGATGGGGATGTCGGGGTCGGCGTCTTGCCAGAGGACGAAGAATTCCTCGTATGCAGCTTTCGCTTTGTCCGCATCGCCACTGATAGTGTAAGCACGGCCAATTTGAAGATGGGCCAGCGATCCCGTGACAAAGTTTTGCACGACACCGCTATGATCCAGCATTTTTTGAAACTCCGCAGCTGCTGCGGTGCCGTTTCGCGCCAGCAAGTAGGCTTGGCCGCGCGCATATGCCGGGTAGAGGTAGTTAATGAACGCTCCGGCTCCGCCCAGTTCGTAAGGAGCGGATGGTTCCAAATCAAGCAATGCCTGGGGCGAATTTCTCCGATTGAGTTCAATAGTAGCGTTGATAGTCGGTAGCCAGTAGAGCTTCAACATGGTGTTAGTCGGGAAGGTCTTCTCTAATTCTTCGGCAAGCGCCTTGGCTTGGGAAATATTGCCGATGCGAGCAAACGAAAGGGCCGCAGCCACCTTCACATCCGGCCCTTGAGACAGTTTCAAAGCCTCCGAGACTCCCTGTCTCGCGTAGGCAGCGTTGCCTAGCTCCGCTTCGCGCAGAGCTGCATTGACCTTCCACAAAGCGGCTGTTTCTTGGGAGTCGCTGCGGACAGCCGAGTCCACTGCCCTGCGCGAAGAGTCTCGCGCCTTGGTTAGTCGCCCGTAGTACGCCTCCGTATCCGATTGCGCCGAGAGTAGCGTATCTTCAACTCCGGGTTTGCCCGCGGCCCAACCCACCTGTTGTTCCATCAGTGCGGTGTCTCCTCTCAGGAAGGCGTAATAGTACATATTCGTGCGTAGAAGACCGCTATCCAGTTTATGCGCAAGAGACTGATCGAAAGTGGCCTTCGCTTCGTCGAGCCGGTTCAGGTTGATATACGTCCCTGCCATGTTCGCATAGACGACGACCAGGTCTGGCGCCAAGCGCAACGCTTCTTTCTCTTCGGCGAGAGCCTTGTCGAATTGCCCTAGATTGCCATACTCACTGGCCAGGTTGACGTAAGGGCTGACATCACGAGGATAGGTCGCTGTCCAAAGTTCGTAAGTCTGTGCCTCCTTCTCGATCTCTCCTCTGGCGCGAAAATAGTACGCTGCGATACGCAGCTTCTCGCGTTCGCTCGCTCGGTCGCGCAATCCATAGGCCTTGGTGGCATTTTCCAGAGCCAGCGTAGGCTGGTTCAAATTGCCGTAGAGTACCGCCAATGCGGCATATGCCATGGGGAAACTGGGATCGATTTCAATCGCACGTTTCAAGAACGGAATGCTGGGTGTATCTCCTCGTTCGTGCCCCACGGTAATGCCCATACTGTAGGCTTTCAGGGCTTCCAGAGAGGATGTCGAAGCTTCAATCGGAACGTCGAACCTCTGCACCGAGGGGAGTGATTCTCCCAACTTAGTCCGCAGACTGGAGGAGGCTCGGCTCAGAGACCGCAGAGTGTCCTCTTTGCTGGTGGCCTCGCCTTGTTCCTTGGCCAAAGTGTCGCCTGTGTTGCATGTGACCGCGTAAAGATCGATCAGGTAATGGCTTCCCAGACTTGATATCGTGCCACCCAGCAAGGCCTTGCTGCCTGTGCGCAGGCAAACCTCGCGTCCGACGTCCCCCGTGATGCGTTCGCTTGTCGCTCGGCCCATCATCTGCAAGGTCTCGCTGACTTTTCGGTCGGACAGCACGTTTAGGAAAGGGGACTGCCCCAGTTGCACCGCGAGCGCTTGCTTCAGCGCATCGTCGAAAATAGGGTCACCTGTCGCGTTGGCGAAATCGGCGAGAACGACGGTGTCTTTCTCGGTCAGGTACTTGCTGTGATGCAAGCGATAATAAAGCCCGCCCGCCGCCAACATCGCGGCCAGCAGGACGAAAGCCACCATCTTCGAGAGCTTCCCGACCCGAACTATAGGAGCATTCGCCACCGGGCCTAAGCTTGGCGCAGTGATGCGTCTGCTTTCAGAGTCCCTCTTCAGCCGCTGCAAATCTGTTCGCATGTCGGCAGCATGCTGATAACGCAGGCTGTGGTTCTTTTCCAGTGCCTTATCGATGATTACTTCGAAGTCCAATGGCATCTGCGGATTGAGTTGCGATACCGGGCTGGGCTTCTCGTGCAGGATTGCTCCGCAGATTTCTCCAGAGCTTGCGCCATCGAAAGGCATCCTTCCGGTAGCCATCTCATACAGCACTGCACCGAAGGAAAACAAATCACTTCGCGCATCCAACTCTTTCGCTCTAACCTGTTCGGGAGACATATAGGCCACGGTTCCGATCATTGTTCCCGGACTCGTAAGTTGTTCCTCGGCACTGGTGGCAGCGGTCTGAGTATTTTGTGCGGCTATTTGACTAGCAGTACTGATGGGAGACGCAATCTTCGCCAGTCCAAAATCCAGAATCTTCGCGTGTCCGCGCTTGGTCACGAAGATGTTTGCAGGTTTGATGTCTCGGTGGACAATACTAGCGGCGTGGGCGGCATCCAGCGCGTCTGTAATCTCGATAGCGAGCGATAGAATCACTTCAATTTCAAGTGGACGCCTAGCGATGCGGTGCTTCAGATTCAGCCCATCCAGAAACTCCATCGCAATGAAGGATTGGTTGCCGTTTTTGCCGATCTCGTAGATCGTGCAGATATTGGGGTGATTGAGCGCGGATGCTGCACGTGCTTCGCGGCGAAAGCGTTCCAATGCCTGCGGTTCCTGGGCGACATCCTCTGGCAGAAACTTCAGCGCGACGAAGCGCCCAAGATCGGTGTCCTCTGCTTTGTAGACAATACCCATGCCTCCACCGCCCAGCTTCTCAATGATGCGGTAGTGCGAAATTGTCTGCCCGATCATTGGCTGAAATCTTAGGGGCAGGAATAGGGCAAGTCAATGAAGGGCGGGGACTTGGCTATTTCAACCGACCGCTAGTTGGCGAAACATCGCGATTACACTCATCGGGTCGATCAGTACTAATAGCTACCGGAATAGCAGGCCTGCAAACTCCGCCAGATTCCTTCGCCAGACCATCCAGGTGTGCATATCGGGCGTTTCGATGTCGGTGTGCTGTACGCCTTTGGCCTTCAGCCATTCCCGGAAGTCGCGATTTATTTTGATCAGGTGATCCTCGGTGCCACAGGCTATCCAGAGTAGGCGAATCTGCTGGTTTGCTTTTGCGTCAAGAGCGGGAAAGTCTTTGGAGAAATCATCGGGGATACCGCCCGAGCTGAATGCACCGATCCACGCGAACTTGTCGAGATTATTCAGGGCCGTGAGCAGGGATTCGGATCCTCCCATGGAAAGGCCGGCAATAGCACGCGAGTTGCGGTCTTTGGTGATGCGATATTCGCTCTCGGCCTTGGGCATGACTTCGGCGAGGAGCGCCTCGCGAAACTTCGCGAAATTCTTATCGCGCAGTTCCTTCCGATCCCACGCACCCCATGCGGCTCGGATCATTTCCATGGTGCCGTAGCCGAGCGGCATAACGACGATCATGGGCTTGGCTTTGCCCTGGGAAATCAGGTTGTCGAAAATAATGTTCGCCTTTCCGACGGCCGTCCAGCCACTCGCATCGTCGCTGTATCCGTGCAGCAGGTAGAGCACGGGATAAGTCTTCTTCGCGGTGGGATCGTAGCCCGGCGGAGTGTAGACATAGTAGTCGCGCTTGTCGGCAGCAACGTCAGATTCGTAGAAGTGATGATGGATGACGCCGTGTGGCACATCGTTCCATTCCCACGGCAGCGAGGGCGGTCCGGGAACATGAACATCGTTTTCCGTGCTCAGCAGATTCGGTTTCAGGAGCGGATTCGACGGGTCGATCAGGCGCACACCATCGGCGACGAACGAGTATCCGTAATAGTCGGGGGTGAGCGGCGCGGTGGTCGCGCTCCACACGCCCTGATCGTCCTTTTGCATGGCAACGGGCTCGGTGCCTTCGAGGCTTAACTTCACCTCCAGCGCGTTTGGGGCGCGAAAGCGGAACGTTACGCTGCCGTCGGTGTGTACGTCGGGCGAAACCAATGGCGCCGGGCGCTCCGGGCGTTGAGGTGGAGTTTGAGATTTGGTGTCTTGTGCCAAGGCGATAGCGGGAAGGAACAGAAAGAAGAATGACAGCAGAATCGAATTCGGCTTCATCGTCGTCTCCCAACCGGTAGGGTCCTATTCTAAAGGCTTGGAGGTGAACGACGAAGTACAGGTTGCTTGATTTACCGAATAACTACTGGCCCTTCTGCGCAACATCGATGCGGGCATCGGCGCGGTGCAATGCATCGAGGGCGCGTTCGACATCAACGGCGGTATCCCCGCTTGTCAACCGCTGCTCAGCGCGTTCTTTGGCCTTACGTGCGCGGGCAACATCAATTTCTGAAGGACGCTCGGCGGACTCGGCGAGAATCGTCACTTTGTTGGGCAGAACTTCGGCGAATCCCGAGGCCACGGCGAGACGCTGCTCGACGGAGTTTTCGCGGAAGATAATCTCACCCACCGACAGCTCAGTGATCAGCGGCGCGTGTCCGGGCAGGACGCCGATGTACCCGTTCTTGCCGGGTATCTGCACTTCCTCCGCCGTCGTGTCCACGACTTTCTTTTCCGGCGTGACGATCTCGAGTTGGAAAGTGTCTGCCATTTCAAAACCGGTTTCCGGCTCTCGGCTACGGGCTTCCGGTCGCTACCGCCGGAAGCCTGACGCCGGAAGCCGTTTCTTATGCTGCTGCTTTCATCTTCTCTGCCGCTTCCAGCACTTCCTCGATGGGGCCCTTCATGTAGAAAGCCTGTTCGGGGATGTCGTCGTATTTCCCTTCGACGATCGCCTTGAAGCCTTTTACTGTGTCGGCGATCTTGACGTAACGTCCCGCTGCACCGGTGAACTGCTCGGCCACGTGGAACGGCTGCGAGAGGAAGCGCTGAATCTTGCGGGCTCGTGCGACCGTGAGCTTCTGATCCTCGCTCAGTTCGTCGATACCAAGAATGGCGATGATGTCCTGCAGATCTTTATAGGTCTGCAGCGTCTTCTTCACCATCTGGGCAACGTCGTAGTGCTCCTGGCCGACGATGCGCGGATCGAGAATGCGGGACGTGGAGGCCAGCGGATCGACTGCAGGATAAATTCCGATTTCCGTCAACGCCCGCGAAAGCACCGTGGTCGCGTCGAGGTGAGCAAACGTGGTGGCCGGCGCGGGATCGGTCAAGTCGTCGGCGGGCACGTAAATCGCCTGGACCGAGGTGACCGAACCTTTCTTGGTGGACGTAATGCGCTCCTGTAGTTCGCCCATTTCCGTCGCCAGGTTTGGCTGGTAGCCTACTGCGCTGGGCATGCGGCCCAGCAGCGCGGACACCTCCGAGCCTGCTTGCGTGAAACGGAAAATGTTGTCGATGAAGAGCAGCGTGTCAGCGCCCTCGGCGTCGCGGAAATATTCTGCGACTGTCAGGCCGGTCAGCGCGACGCGTAGACGCGCACCTGGAGGCTCCGTCATCTGGCCGTAGATCAGCGCGGCCTTCGATTCCGCCGGCTTGCCGGGCTTGATGACGCCCGACTCCGACATTTCCAACCACAAGTCATTGCCTTCGCGGGTACGCTCGCCGACGCCGGCAAACACGGAGAATCCGCCGTGATTCTTGGCGACGTTGTTGATGAGTTCCATGATGACGACGGTTTTGCCCACGCCTGCGCCGCCAAACAATCCGATTTTGCCGCCTTTCAAGAACGGCTGGATGAGGTCTACGACTTTCACGCCGGTCTCGAACATTTCGGCAGTGGTCGCCTGCTCGTCGAATGCCGGTGCGAGGCGGTGAATCGGCATGCGCTCTTTGAACTCGATCGGGCCGAGTTGATCTACGGGCTCGCCAATCACGTTCATCACGCGACCGAGCGTACCGCGGCCTACCGGGACGGAAATCGGTCCGCCCTGATCAATGGCCTTCATGCCGCGCACCATGCCGTCGGTGGGCTGCATGGCGATGCAGCGCACGCGGCCTTCGCCAAGATGCTGCTGCACTTCGAGAATCACGTTGATCGGGTTGGGCACCGTGAAGCCGTCGCTGACGACCTTCACCGCCTCGTAGATGGGAGGCAAGTTCCCCTCGGGAAACTGCACATCCACCGCGGGACCCGCGATTTGAATGACATGTCCTACGTTGTCCATAAAACCTCAGCTTTTGGCTCTTAGCTCTTAGCCCTTAGCTTCAAACCCTTCTGCCAGCGCCTAGTCCCAGCGCCGTGGCAATACTGTGTGGCGAGCAAAACTGTCAAAATCGTCTCGGAAAAGCTAAGAGCTAAAGGCTAATAGCTAAAAGCTTCTTCCCTACATCGCTGCTGCGCCGCTAACGATCTCGATGATCTCTTTCGTGATCTTCGCCTGCCGGGCGCGGTTCATCACCAGGGTCAGCGAGTCGATCATGTCGGTCGCGTTGCTGGTTGCCGAATCCATGGCGGTCATGCGTGCGGCATGCTCAGCGGCAACCGATTCCATGAGCGCGCGGAAAATCTGTATGCTCACATATTTCGGCAGCAGGGCACGGAACAGCTCTTCCGGAGACTGCTCGTAAATGTAGTCCACCTGAGCGGTGCCGAACTGTGATGCCGCTTCATCCGCCGGACGTTCGGTGCCGCGCATGCCGACGCCCGCGCTGATCGCAGCCCCTTTCGCTTTCTTCTTCTCTTCTTCCGTCATCTCTTCGACCAGCCGTACGGCTTGTTCGCCGATTTGTTCGATGGGAAGAACCTGCTCGACAATGAGCCTCTGCGCGATCACGGATTTGAACTCGTTGAAGACGATGTAGACTGCGTCGATCTCCTCGCGCTTGTAGCGCGCGATTACGCTCTGTGACAGTGCGAGCGCCTGCGCGAACTCCACTTTTCCGAGAATGCCTACATGCTCTCCGGTGATCTGAGTCGTTCCCGCACGCTCGGCAGATTCAGACTCGGTATCGACTGATTCCGCAAGATCCGCGAGACTCCTCGTCTGCACCTTCGCGGCCGGATAACGCCGCCGCAGGAAGTCGCGGCCCTTGCGGCCTACGGCTTCGATGTCGATATTCTTTCCGGCCTTCGACTCGAGGAACCGCCCAGCGGCCTTCGTGATGTTGGCGTTGAATGCGCCCGCGAGTCCCTTGTCGCCGGTCACGACGATCAGCAGGATATTTTTCTCTTCGCGCTGAGCCAGCAACGGATGTTTCGGCTCGCCCGTCTCGGGATCGTAGATTTCGGCGCGCGACACGAGCGACTTCAGGATATTCGTCAGCATCTGTGCGTACGGACGCGCCGCCAAGGCTCGCTCCTGAGCGCGCCGCAACTTCGCCGCCGAGACCACTTTCATGGCCTTGGTGATCTGCCGCGTGTTGATCACGCTGCGGATACGGCGTCGAATATCGAGAATGTTAGGCATGAATCAGTTGTCAGTTGCCAGTACCCAGTTGCCAGTCGCAGTTTCTGGGTACTAGGTACTGGGTACTACTTCGCTACCGCTTCTCTTGCTGCCACGAACTGCTGCTTCGCTTCTTTGATCACGGCCTGCAACTGGCCCTTTAGCGTGTCGTCGAGAATCTTTTTCTCCATGATCGCACGCAGAATGCCCGGGTTGGTTGACTCCACGTACTTGTAGAGTTCCGCTTCGAACGCGCGTACTTGCGCGACCGGAAGGTCGTCGAGGAACCCGCCCGTGCCCGCCATGATGATCAGAATCTGCTTCGAGAACGGAAGCGGCGAGAACTGGTTCTGCTTCAGCAGTTCGACCAGCCGTTGTCCACGGTTCAACTGCGCCTGCGTGGCCTTGTCGAGATCGCTGCCGAAAGCCGCAAATGCCGCCAGTTCGCGGTATTGCGCCAGTTCGAGCTTCAACGTGCCCGCAACCTGACGCATGGCCTTGATCTGTGCGCTGCCGCCGACGCGGCTCACCGACAGGCCGACGTTCACCGCAGGGCGAATGCCCTGGTTGAACAAGTCAGTTTCCAGATAAATCTGCCCATCGGTAATCGAAATGACGTTGGTGGGAATGTAGGCCGAGACGTCGCCAGCCTGCGTCTCGATGACCGGCAGGGCCGTCAACGATCCACCGCCATTCTTGTCGCTCAGTTTCGACGCGCGCTCCAACAGCCGAGAGTGAAGATAGAAAACGTCTCCTGGGTAGGCTTCGCGTCCCGGTGGACGGCGCAGCAGCAACGAAATTTCTCGGTACGACGCCGCGTGCTTGGAGAGATCGTCATAGATGACCAGCGCATGCCGCTTGCTGTCACGGAAGTATTCGCCGATGGCGCACGCCGCGTAGGGCGAAATGTACTGCATCGGTGCCGGTTCCGATGCCGAGGCTGCGACGACGATGGTGTATTCCATCGCTCCGGCATCTTCGAGAATCTTTACGACCTGGGCGATCGACGAGCGCTTCTGCCCGATCGCGTTATAAATGCAGATCAGATCGTTGCCCTTGCTGTTGATGATGGTGTCGAGTGCGACGGCGGTCTTGCCGGTCTGGCGGTCGCCAATGATCAACTCGCGCTGTCCGCGGCCAATCGGGATCATGCTATCGATGGCCTTGAGGCCGGTAGCCATCGGCTCGCGTACTGGCTGGCGATCAATCACGCCCGGGGCGATGCGCTCAATCGCGATGAATTTGTCGGTGGCGATGGGGCCTTTATCGTCGATGGGTTCGCCGAGCGAATTCACCACGCGTCCGATCATGGCATCGCCCACAGGCACGCTCATGATGCGCCCAGTACGCTTGACCTCGTCGCCTTCCCGGAGTTCGGTATATTCGCCGAGGATGACCACGCCCACCTGGTCTTCTTCCAGGTTCATGGCGATGCCGGCGATGCCGTGCGGGAATGCCAAGAGTTCGCCGGCCATGACCTTGTCGAGTCCATACACGCGCGCAATGCCGTCGCCGAGCGTGATGACGGTGCCGGTCTCGTCCACGGAGATCTGAGTTTCGTAGTTCTCGATCTGCTCGCGGATCAGTTTCGAAATTTCGTCTGCTTTGATTTGTGCCATAAAATCAGATCTCAGCTTTCAGCCGTCAGCTCCATACTTCAGTTTTGAGCTGTGAGCGATCTCAAAGAAAGCTCGCAGCGCAAAGCTCATAGCTCACGACTAAGAGCTAATCGCTTCTCTAATCTTTTCCAACTGGCCCTTCACGGAGCCATCGTAAATCGTGCTGCCTACGCGGACGACCGCTCCGCCGAGCAGAGACGGATCAAGCCCGTAGCTGGCGCGGACTTTCTTGCCTGTGACCTTTGCCACCTGCGCTTCGAGTGCTTGCTTCTCAGGAGCAGCCAATTCGCGGGCGCTCGAGATCTGCGCCTCGGCGAATCCCATGCGCGCATCCAATTCCTTTTCCAATTGTTCGAGGATGGCTGGCAGAAAATGTACGCGGCGATGATCGATCAGAACCGCCATCAGATTGCGGACGGGTCTGTCGATACCTTCTTGCTGCACGATCGCATCCAGCAGCTTGCGCTTCTGATCCGCGGGTACTGCGGGATTCTGCCAGACACTTCGCAAATCCGCGCTCTCGGTGAACAGGCGAACGATCTCCTGCAATCCACCAATCGCGCGATTGGGATCGAGGCGCGCGTTGAGAACAACATCCGCGAAGGCTCGGGCGTAGGTGCTGGCGACGGAAGCCATGGTCTAGTTCCCATCCTTTCCCGAGTCTGAAGCGGCACCCAGTTGCCCTGAAAAATTCCGCACCAGGGCTTGGTCGGTAGCGGCGTCCACACGAATCTGCTTTTGCGCCAGGCCGACCGCAAGGTCGCCGGCGTACGCGGTCAGCTGACGTCGTGCTGTTTTTGCAGCGGCGGCAATCTCCTGCTCGGCCGAGACGACAATCTTGCGCGCGTCTTCTTCGGCGGCGGCTTTGATGCGGGCTTCCTCGGCCGCGCCTTCTTTTTCGGCGGCATCGCGCATCACGCCAATTTCGGCATCCAGCTTGGCCAGGCGCGACTCGATCTCAGCCAGCTTGTGGCGCGCTTCTTCGCTCGCCTTCTGGGCTTCCTGCATCGCCTTTTGAATCGCAGCGGTTCGGTCGCGGAACAGGCCGGGCAAGAATTTCTTTACGGCCCAAACGATCCCCACGGCGATGACCAGGAAATTCAGCGCCATGCTCGTCCAGTAGGCGTACTGCAGATTTCCGCCGGTCACGTATTTTGCGATCGCGCGCACCGAGGCCGATTCCTTGAACTCGGCAAACTCGTCTTTCTCTACTCCGGCACCCTCGTTGCTGCTATGAGCTAACTGCCGTCCGGGACCGCCCGCATCGGGCGCGGCTTCGACAGTCGCGGGCTTTTGCTCCGGAGAAGCGGGCTTCTGCTGGGCGCACAGCAGCATACTCGTACCGCCCAGCATGAGGAGGGCGAGAAAACATGTCCGGATCTGCTTGAATAAGGTCATCAGCGTCCCGCCCCCGCCGGCTGCAGCACGCGGCGGACGATCTCCTGGGCCAGAGCCGAGGCATCGGCCTGCAGAGCTTTCTCTGCGGCAGCCCGATCGCTTTCGATATCCTTCTTCGCCGCCTGTACTTGTGCCTGTGCCCTGGTGCGGGATTCATTCACCGCATTGGTTCGAGCCTGCATGACAGCCTGACGACGCGCTTCCTGGGCTTTGAATACTGCCGCTCGAGCCTCGCGCAATTTCTGTTCGTATTCGGTCGTGCGCGCCTCGGCCGCCGCGATGTCTGCGCGCGACTTCTCGACTGCTCCCTCGGTCTTGCTGCGCCGCTCGGCGAGCACGCGCTGCAAAGGCTTGTGGACGATGACGGTGTAGAGCGCATAAAGCACCGCCAGCATAATTACCGTCGGCACTGATCCGAGCAGTAATTCGCCTAGTTGTTGGAGCGTGTCATCCATGTGGTGATGATCTTAGTTCGTTGACCCAGACCGGAAGATGAGGGCTATGAAAACTGTTAAGTCTAACGTCCAGAAGCAATTTGTGTCAACGCGCACGATCGGTTTTCACCGAGTGTCGCCCAGATCGGGAAAGCCGCGTTTTTGAAAGTTTTCAGGTGAAAAACGGTGACTGCAGGCCCATGGAAACAAGGGATTTAGCAGCCAAATACGGTCCTATATCGCAGATTTCTGCACATATTCCTTGACTTCACGCGAAAGAGGATTAGCATTGAAGTATCACCTCCGATCCAATTCAGGATCGAATGGGCCGATAGCCAAGGAATGTCACCGCTTCTTGGTTGCCGGCCCATTTAATTTGCCCCTAGTAATACCTTTTTCCTAGATTCGAACCGCCCATGAACAAAAACGGCCCACCTCGCGTATCAACGAGAGGAAATTCTCGCCCGGAGCACCGCTCCATGATCAAGAAGATTTCGAAGTTCATCGGGATCGCACTGGTCTGCCTGGTCGTTGTGGTGCTCTCGGCCGCCCTGTTGTATCGAAAGTATCTGCAGCACAAGGTTGCTGAAGAACGCGCCATCACCTCACCCGGCGGCATTGAGAGCCTTGAAGCCGTGAAAATCGGGGGCATCGATCAATGGATCGAAGTGCGAGGCCAGAATGTGAACAACCCGATTCTGCTGTTTATCCATGGGGGACCGGGCATTGCTTTTATTCCCTTGGCCGGAGCGTTTCAAGCTCCATGGGAGAAGTACTTCACGGTGGTGCAATGGGATCAACGCGGAGCCGGCAAGACGTACACATCCAATGACAGAGAACTTCAGCGCAGGACGATGAATGTACCTCAAATGGAACAGGACACCGTTGAGGTGGTGAACTATCTTCGGAAACGGTTCAACCGGGAAAAGATATTTGTTCTGGGTCATTCGTGGGGAAGTCTGCTCGGGCTTTGGTTGGCGCACGAGCATCCGGAAATGATCTATGCGTATGTGGGAACCGGGCAAGTCGTCAGCATGGAGCAGAATGAGGCGATCGGTTATAAGGACGCATTGCAGGAAGCACGCAAGCGCCACAATGCACAGGCGATCAAAGACTTGGAGAGCATTGCCCCGTATCCTTCCGCAAACGCCGACTTTGAAAAGGTGTCGACCGTAAGAAGCTGGGAGCAGGAGTTTCTCGGGCCGTCGTCGAACGTGGCAGACTTCACGGATGCCAGAAGAATTCTCACCGATGTGGTGTCAGCTCCGGAATACTCTCTTGCGGATGACTACAACTGGATTCACGGCCAACAGTCTCTGTTTTCCGTCAAGATCTTACTTGCCGAGATGACGAAGATCGATCTCAATCAACTTGGACTCGACTTCCGCACACCGATCATCTTTCTGGAAGGAAGAAACGACCCGTATTGCCGCCCCTCCTTAATTCAGGAATACAGTCAGGCGATCAAGGCTCCTCACAAGGAATTTGTATGGTTCGAAAACTCCGGCCATTTTCCGTTCTTTGAAGAGCAACAGAAGTTTGCGGACGAACTGGTGCAGCGAGTTTTGCCGCTTGCCGTGGATCGCAAAGCCCCCAATTAGCGGCCATTCTCTGGCCCTCAAATTTTGACGACAGCTATTTTCCGCCGAGGCCCACAGGGACGCCAATGCCGGTCATGAAATCCCATCCGGGCCGGGCTGACTTG